>ERZ808240.274-NODE-274-length-70343-cov-51.039722_pt1 | contig 70343 bp, 40 predicted proteins | sample MGYA00521084_ERZ808240 | MGnify/ENA primary metagenome ERZ808240 (study PRJEB31516, sample SAMN03275571) | gut metagenome | biome: mammalia-associated habitat; material: feces | host: Papio cynocephalus | place: Kenya | collected 2012-08-06 ...
GACACCATAAAGTTACCAATTATTTTTGAAAAACTGTTATTTTACGCCATCTTTCCAAGGGTGGGAAACTTCAGTTGTATAACATGGTTGGCAAATGGCATTAGCATTTGCGCCAACACTCTTACATGAGCAGTACGAGTTGTCAGCACTATAGGGGTACGACCTTCTTGAATGGCAATTCTTACATCTTCAACGATGAACTCATTTCTAATCTTATCCTCAGACAAGTCTTGGGTAACTTGAACGTATGTTTTGCTGTCTGATGTAATGCTGCGGAACGATGTAAATCTTGGAATCAACAGACGTTTGAATCCTTGTTTTTCCATTTGGTTCTTGGCATCAGAGGTGAATCTTATCTTTCCGCATTGCATAAAGATAATTGGTTGATGACCATCCTTTCTGATTGGAGTTGCTGTCAAACCATATACATATGTTGCTGTCGCTTGTCGAAGCACTTGCTCGAAGCTGACGGAGGACACATGGTGGCATTCATCGACTATCACCATGCCGTAATCCTTGACAAAAGGCTTCACTTCGCTATCGCTCAAACAAGATTGTATCAGAGCTATATCAATGATGCCATGCAGCGTGTTCTTGCCAGCATATAAGCAGCCAATGACGGAAGATTCCTTCTTTCTACCTCGTTTTGTTTCTGGCTCCTCTATTGTTTCATCTATATTGAGAAACATTTCCAACCGCTCTTTCCATTGCTCAAGCAATGCTTTGTTGTGAACCAATATTAGTGTATTGACTTTTCTTCTTGCAATCATTCCGATGGCAAACACCGTCTTTCCAAACGCTGTAGTTGCTGACAATGTTCCTATGTTATGCCCAGCAAAAGCTTCCATTGCCTTTTGCTGTTCTTCACGAAGTCCTCCTCTGAACATAACATTGATACTACGTCCATGATTCGTTTTGTCTGAGATTTTAATCTTGACATTATGCTGGGTCAGAATGTCACAAACAGCATCCTCGCAACCACGAGGAAGAACGAGATAATCATCTGTCATTTCCGAACATGAAATGATGCGTGGTATATTATAAGTAGAGAGGCGCATTCCTTGCTTCTCGTAAAATTCAGGATTGCGAAAAGCAGCTATACGTTTGAACACGTTCACACATTTTGCAGATAGGTTTACCAAAGGAACATAAAGCATGTTCGCTCTTGTCAGAACGATTTGTTTTGGGTAGTTTTCAGATTGCGTAGCATCCATTTGAGGAGTTTCCCAAGGCTTTGACTCGCTGGTCTTTGAAAGTGTTCCCAATGTTGGTACAGTGTGCTGTCGTAGCAATGTATCAAGTCCTACATCAGATAGCTTTTGGATTTGTGCCATCTTTATATTGATGAGTTTCCTTTGGAACTTTCAAGAATGGGTACATATAAGCGGAAAGACGATAGTACCCGATGCTCTCCAAATACCGTACCGCCTTGGCTTCATCAGAAATGATAAGTCCACGACTTTCCAACAGAGCCACTAAGTCTGCCTCTGTCATATAGTATTTCGTGAAGTGCGGTAATCTTTCCATTAGCGTATTTTGAGAGTAAAACGTATATATACAAAAAAGCCCCACGCATTTGAGCATCGTTGAGAGGCTTGGTGGGAACTGACGCTGCAAAGATACGAATAATCATTGAGAAAACAAACTTTTCGGCAAGAAAAAAATCACGCAAGAGCGTTTTTTTTCATAGTTTTTTTTCAAACGGAATCTTGAATCTTTAGAAAAATCACGCCGCCATTGCCGGAATGATGCCCCCTCACAAGGTGTGACATATTGAGGAATGTAGCCCTATAAAGGCTCCTATGAATGACACAGATTGAACATGACATCGGCACGCGTCTCACCACAATTTTATCGCACCAGCGTGCGAAACTGGGGCGTTAGTACAACATTGTTCCCAGAAGCCCACTCTATTCATATACAAGTTCCCTACTGTCTATTGTCGTCAAGACATGAAAACTGATGATTGATGTGTTAAAAAATATTCGTAGTGTATATTAATTGAACTCAATCGTCAGATTATCGTAATCTATTGATATTTTTCCGAACTTAGCCAAAGCCGTTTGACCAAGCAACAACGGGGCTTGAATGTTATCAACAACCGTTGCTTCAACATCATGAAGTATGATGCCGCCAATCTCGACTGTCTTCAAATTTACCACTGTGCCTACAGACACTCGTCCTGTCGCATCTTGAAATTGCTGTTGCCCCAGTATGTCATCCTCGGTGATCTGACCTTGACGTACCATTACCGTGGCCTCCGCCGAAGAAATACAGATGCTCGATGCTCCTGTGTCAAAAATAAACTTCAAGTCAAGGCCATTGACATTGATAGGAACCAAATATACGCCTGAGCATTCTTCCATTTTTACTTTTGCACCTCGGCGAATACCACGTTCTTCCAAATAATCATCTCCTTCAGATTGAGAGACGGTCATATCGTCATCCGTTATTGGCTCTGAATAATGTCTATGACGACAACACTCAAAGAGAAGACAAGCCGATAGCAACGTCAGAAAATATAAAAGCACTCTTCTCACCATCATCTCTCAATATTACTAATCTTAGGTATGATCTGAATGATAATGCACTGGTTCTTTTCTTCTTCATGCAGATTATAGAATGTTGCAGCATTTGGCATGCCCTTTTTCTCCGCTTCATAATAAGCCGTATTATAGGGGCGAATGCCTCGAATACCACTTCCTGAGATTTGCACTTCACAATCGGAATTTTCAAAATCTATGCCATTGCGTTTCCAAAGATAATACACTGCCAAAGCCCTATCGTAACTTAATTCATCGTTCCGGCTATATTGAATATTCGAGGCCATGCCCTCAATAACGAGCATATATTTCACGTCAAGCCCAGAATATTTATCTGACGACTTCAATGCGTTCAGCGACTTCACCACTTCCATCAACGATTGACCAATATAGATAATCTGTGCAGTATCTCTTGACGGTATCGTTGCATCCCTACTCGCAAAATGGGGAGTAAACTCTTCGCGAAGAGTCCATCGCTTATTGATGGAATCTTCTCGAAAATACTCTTTTGGCAATCGGTTCACAGCCATCTGTATTTCATTGATCTTGTCAAGTTGTTTTCTTGTTGCCTGTTCGCTCATATAGAGTCCTGTAGAAGACAGAACGAACAAAACAAGCATAATAAAAAACAAGCTTGTCATCAAGTCGGAATAGCTTATCCAAAAGAAGCTTTCTTTTTTCTTTTTTGCCATAATCGCTACCTAATTAGTAGGAGACATTGCGGCGGAATTAGGCACATACACCGCAGTATCAGAATCATTCACCACAGGGTATTGATCAGTCGAATTGACGGTCGTTCCACCATTAGTCGTCTCCGCTTGCTCAACATCTGCCTCACGGCTGTTTAACATGTACTTCGCACTCACGCTGATTACAAAGATACACGTTACTATAAACAAAAGGATACAAACAATCTTCACCCCTGTGGGCAATCCGCCTTCTCCTCGCTGCGTACTTGTATTATCGACCACGGCATGAGCCAACAATTCTATCCGCTTTTCCAGCGCACTATTGACCGTCCTATAGTCATTACTCATGTTATTGATGGCAGACACCAACTTGTCAAGCTGATCGAGCTTGTCCAATTTGTCTAAACTCCGCAAATGGCCTCTTTCAGATGTGACGAGATCACGGAGATCTTCCGTTGCCTCTGTTGTGTAAATGCGAATACTATTAATCTGTTCCTCTGCATGAGATTTCAATTTTCCAATTGCCTGAGCCATTGCGCTGTCGATATCGCCAGCTGCTGTCATGATGGCTTGATGCTCGTTGACTCGTTCCAAGAATTCGCGCAACTTTTCCATGACAAGTTGGTTTTTCTGTATATTTCCTTGCAACGCATCCACTACGGTCTCAACGGCTTCTGTCCTTTGCAACTGATCGTTGATGGAGTCGGTTAACTTGGCCGTCGAACGAACAAAACTATTCATCTGGCTGAGATATTGCGTAAATTTCTCAAACTCACTCATGCTTCTGCGGAGCTGAACCAGCACATTGGCATTTAAGTTAGCCACCTGCGTCAAGTCCATCTTCTTCAGTTCCTTCTGCAACTTCACCTGACTGTCAAAAGCCGTGTGAATCTCATCCATGATTCCACCGAAATTTCGGATGTTGCTCTCAAAACTCGCATTGAATCTTTCCAAGTTGGCCTGCATCGCAAGGATGGTCGACGCGGCATCCTTGGTCATTTGTGGCAATAGGCGCGTCTGGATAAAGTCATAGAACGCATTTTTCTGGGCCTCCAGTGCCGACTTTGCTCCCATGTACCGCCATGATGACAAGAAAGTCGTCAGCAACAATCCGACAAAACTGCAAATCATAGCCAACTTCACGCCCTGGATGAGGCCGCTGACTGAATTGACAAACAGTTCTCCATTTAAGGAGTTGGTTGAAGGATCAAACTGAAACCTCAATGAGAACAAGCCAATGATAATGCCCAAGACAGTTCCCATCAGTCCCAAGTAGATGGGAACAGGCAGTTTATGGTTAATCTCTTCATCTAAAGAGTCTGTATGACGTTCCACTATATCCTTGATAAGATGGAAGTCGGCCGCTCCTCCTTTGTTTTTCTTCAGATAATTGTTGATGGTCTGAATAACATCACGCAACAAGGAACTGGTCTCTTTATCGTCGACAACAACTTCGCTTACCTTTACAATAGGAGATTTTGACTTTTCCTGCTCTCCGATTTTATATAAGATGCTGTACTTGGAAACAGGATGATCAAGACACAAATCAACCATTTGGTGAGCCTTGCTCGACTCAACATAAGTTTTTTTGTCTTCATTCCATATAGAAATGATATTGGCCGTTAATCTGTCATCAGCTTTTCTGACATCAATTTTATCACCGACTTTAATGTCGAATTTTGGAGAAAAGGGGAATTGGTCCCATTCGTCACTATCATATTCTGCTGTGCCCAAATTTTGCACATGTTCAAGTTTGTGATCAGCAGGAGCCCTTTCTTCATCATCGTCCAATTCTATCGACTTCTGTCTCAAGTTCAGATGGTCTTCAGATGACAAAAAATGTCGGATGCTCTCTATTTGTCCCCATGCCAAATAAGCCACATAGCCTTGGGCACAGAGAATCACCAATATAATTAAGATTTCTAAAATTTCCATCATGCTTTATTCAAATATAACAACTGCCTTTCGTGTAACTATCCACTTGCCATCTTGAAGCTTAGCTTCACCTGGCGCAGTGCACCGGTAAGTTCCATTTGCATCGCTACCTGAAGCGTTACATACCCTATCAAGAGTATTCCCACGTGTGGACAATGCCCATCTGACACGATTGGGGAGCATACAATCAAAGAAGAAATGAGCGACATTGGGGCGATTGCGATCAATCTCAAAACGATAGAGAGTTTCTTCAGTTTGACGTTCACTTCGCAAAGACAAATCAAATTCCATGTCCTTCATTGGACGCTTCATATAGAAGACGTTACTTGTTCCTCCTGCTTGAGTTCCTCCAGCAACAGGCTTTTCAGAAGTGGAAGTTTGCGTTCCCTGCGTATTGAAGAGTGAAGCTGTATTCCCGATTCGAATCTCCAGCTTATTCAAGCGTGTGATGATAGAATCAAGTGCTTGCTTGTGATTCGAGATCAAACCTTTTTGTCTCTCCAATTGCAACAGAGTTTCTCCACATATTAAACCAGGATAGTCTTTGGCAAAATCCGCGATAATGTCTTTCACTTGTTTCACTGTAAAGTTGTCTTGTCCTCGCTTCTTTTTCTTAAGAAAAAGCACCAATACCACAATAAATATTGTGAAGATAGCCAGGTAAACAAAGAGGCTCTTTGCTCCCACTTTTGTCTGTGCTAATTCAGCCTGTTGCTGCCGCAACGAATCAACAGCCGTCTGAAGACTGTTAATCTTGCCGCTTAGCGAAATAAGCGAATCCTTCAATGCTCTGATACCATCTTCATTCTGCATGAGTTGGGCTTGTATTTTTGTTGTTCCCAACGTATCTGTTGAAGCGTTATCCACACTTTCATGGGCTTGCATTTCTGCCGTCTGTTCCTTAGGAGTGTCACTTTCACCAATCAGATTTCCTATACGATCACAGGACTGCATTGAAAGGAGTAAGCCCAACAAGAAAACAATATAAAAAGCTCTTTTCATATTAGTGCTGATTAGAAATGTAATAAGACAATCTGTTCAATCCTCCCGCCAACGGGAAGAAGAATATGGAATCTTCCAACTCCGCCTCTGGATCTTGCCTCTCCGTCTTTCTGGCATCGAGCACAGCGGCCAAGTCCTCACGAGCATGCTCCAAGAGGATTGCTTTATAATCTGAAAAACTACGTTGCGTATTGATACCGAACTTCTTCTCGAAAGAATATTTTGTATTCAAGCCAAAGAAATAATCAACAAATTTTTTATAAAAGTCAACGCCTTGTTCGATAGCTTGCTTGTCCACATCACGCAAACGGATATGCTGAATGTCTTCCAATTTGGGTGATGCCTCAAAGCAATAGCATAGTTCTTCTGCATCGTCGATCACATCCTCTGGCCTCATATTCAATCCTCCCTTGCATGTGATTTCCTTTGGATTGCTGACGCGCTTCAATTCCACCTTCTCGTTATCTTTCAGGATGTCATTGAAGATAATCTTGGCAATTCCTTCCAGTTCCGTCTGACCTCCAATTAAGTCCAAGACCTTGGACCCTGTTCCACTGATTGTCAAGTAGGCTGGCGTACCAATTCCCTTAGCCTTCAGCACATAAGCAAGATAATAAATCTCGGCCACATAGAATAGCAGCAAGGAAATCTTCAAGCTATAGTCATTTTTCAAATCCTCGGAGAACGAAATAGAAATTCCTTTCTTTTTCAACTCCGCATTACTCTCCAGCGAATACAAGAATGACACGAAATCAGCAGAAACGGCGCCGTTTACCACCTCTGTATACGCCTTCTGCAGAGAGTTGGAGCCACTTGCTTTTATCTTGGCCAAGTAACTTTCATGATACTTGTGAAAGAAGCCATTCATCTGAATTCCAAATCCTGGGAAGTCACCATAGATACTATTACCAGCAAAGCGAACTGAGGAGATCAGCTTGGGTTGATTATTCTCATACACAGCAAAATCGGTCGTACCACCGCCTATGTCCATCAAGACAACGGGACGATAGGCCGCATTGACACCTTGCGTGTTCTTATAGTAGTAGAAAGGTGCCAACGACTCCGTGACCCTTTGGACAGGGCATTGCTCATCAATCAAGCGCTGACAAAGTTGCGACCACTCACTCTGCAATTGAGAGAGGCGGAACGGCTCCATGCTAACAGGATAGAACCATGTAATTTGGGTCTTTTTCAACGAGCCGCCATTCCGTAAGACTTTCGAACGTATCAACATCAGCAGTTCTTCGAAGAAGCTGGTTACATAGGGCTGGTTGCCGTCGCCCAGCCACTTCAGATTAGTGATTGTCCTGTTGTTTGGCAATGCCTGCTTACGCTCATAATGGAAGCCTATGGAATAATCGCCCAAAGTTATCTTAGTGCGTATGCCTTGTCCTTCCTCCTGAGAGCTGGTTTTACCGACACAAATATTGGTCCGAAGTGGTAAGCCTGTCATTTCTTGAGCACCAAACGCCACTGGCATAAACTCCTGAATGGGAGCGTCTAAAAACAGTTCTATATCCTTCTGTACAAAAAGCTCTTCATAAAGGCGATCCACAGGATGCATGGTCAAGATAGCACTATCAGAAGCCGACATCTCCAACGGATGGGTCACCTGCCCGTTATTGACTCGATATTCGACATGCGTATTGGTCGTACCAAAATCTATAGCGAACTCAAAAGCATCAGGCCCATTACTCACCTGAGCGTATTGAGGAATCAACATGCCCTCCGCAAAGCCATTGCTTACCTTAATAACGTCAAATTCGTTCTTGGCTACAAAGACTTTAGAAGTCAAAGCGTTAATGCTTTTATCCTCTCGCTTGATGACAGAAGACACCAAATTGTCGCCAATGCCTTGCTTGGCTTTAAATACCTCCACGGAATAGTCATAATACTTCGTGAGATTCCTCCAGTCACCATCCAACAAGTAAACTCGCTGAGGTTTGTCTATATTGTCAGCATTGACAATGTGATATGAGGGATAAAGATACAAATCAAAGGTGCAATTAACAACAGCTCCTTTGTTCTGATCAACATTAGGTTCATCTATCTCGCAATAAATTCGCCGCAATGTAATGTACCGGTCTTTCTGAATGGGTAGGCGTATGATGGCCTCAATGCCGGTTCCCGCATCGCGAAGCTCAAAAATATTGGTTGCATGTGCACCTGACGTCTTACCGCAAATGGTGCATAGGCTTAAATATTTAAATATTTCTTTCTTGAGAGGAAGCAGATAACTATATCCATTTTTATTTGCATCTGCATAGTTACCCATAAAATAGGATCTATCATCCACAGGAAACGCTGTGCGGATGATAAAAGGCTGAAAGATGTCATCAACCGTGAGATACGGGTATTGAGTGTTGTCACCAGGTAATGTTCGGTCAGACATTGCACGGGCATCATGATAAGGAGCTTTCACCTGCGGATTCCAAGGCCCTGTCACATAGCGCATGCCTGGCTCATTGTAGCCCAAGGCATTGGGTAAAACCAATGGCAACTTATCGCAATGGAAATCGGTTTTGAGGGTGAAATCACTAACTGTATCTGGAGATGGGGCATGGTAAGTGGCAAGTGAAACACCGCCTGGCAGCATCACGCGCGCTGCGCCCACAGTTAAAGGGTCATAGATTTGGATGTCGGAAGCCGACAGGCTGCGCAAATCAGCCTTAAGCGCAGGATTATCCAAAGCCTTAAAACTCTCCTGAACATACTTGTATACTTCTGGATAGATTCTGCTGAAACCATGTTGGAGCGACAATGTCCACACATACTTCACAAACTCAGGGTCACGCTCCATCAAGGATCGGAAAGCTGCTGGAGCGGAATCATAGGCATTATGGTTGCCACTCAAGGGTACATCCACGTAAGATAGGTCATTGGTTGAGGCTACAGCCAAAGACGTGGTGGATGTTCCTCCAACAATGTTCAACGGAGCGGGACCTTTTTTGTAGTTCAACAAGTAGAATACCGTATCTGACCCAAAATTGAATGCATGCGCATCTTGGTTGAGATAAAGTTTCAACGTTTGTCCCAATCGCTGATGAGCAAGATCTGGATTTTGTAACAAGCCTTCTATCTGAACGTTCGCATTCCAGGGAATAATGTCGAACAGAAAAGCAAACTTATGAAAGTTAAAGAATATCTCCAACGTGTCTAAGGAAAAGGAGACGATCTTGTGATAGATAGAATCTCCTACGAGATGATGTGCTCCGTTCCTATCAACAGCTCCACATATTTCAAAAGCGTTTCGCGCCAATTCCAAACTAGCAAACGGCGTTGGAACAGAGGTTATAGGCAGACTTGCCGTAGCACCCGATGGATCCACAATGCTATTGATCTCTTGAGCGCCATATTGCTTAGAGGCATCCCAACCATCCAATGTCTGGGAGCCGCCAGTGTGTAATCTATAAACGTGTGGCATACTACACTAAGTTTAATCGTTTGTGGATAGCCATTTTGATGGCTATCCAATGAACATTCATAAAGTAATCCTTATCTGACAAGCGCTTGTCTGCGTTATAAGACGAATCGGCTAATTCTGAATCTATTAAGGGAAAACCATCCTTACTTTTCATGAACTTAAACTTAACCATGAAGCCGAGCTTTTTTGCTTCATATCCCATGATAGAACGGAAGATGTCTGTGTATCCATCCAGATTGAAAGGTTGAAAATGCCTACTGTTACGGCTCAACTCCACAAGCCACTCGTCTTTGAACCATCCCAAGAATGTACCCAAATTCCTATAAAATCCCTCACTCAGCATATCATCCTTAAATCCTCTGTCCTTAGCCCATGCGCCACCAAAGGAATCTCTCAAGTGATGTTGATAGAACTGTGAAAAGATATAGAAAGAAATCAAATGAAAGGCCAAAGCCTGTCTTGTAGATGGTGACAAAAGACTGAGATTCATCGTGCCTGACTCATGTTCAGTAGCAAATTCCTTATAGACATGGGCACCGCGGACCATTTGAGGATCTTTGGCAAAATCAACAACCGCCAGCGCAGAAGCCAGTTCTATGAAATGAGCATCATTTTTCTGACCATCGGAGCCCTCCACATTATCATAGGAACTAGTCATACTGTCGGCAATGTAGTAAAGCGCATCAGTATCCAGGTTGTCTTGATAATAGGTTAGCGCTGACTTAGCCTTCGTGACAAATGTGGCCATATTGATTTCACTCTCACAATCGGCCTGCAAACCAAAATAGGGCAACACGGACAAAGCACCTATGGGTGCATCTGCAATGACTGCTGGATTGGCAAACGAATTAAACTGCTGTGCCTGTCTGAATGTCTTGAGCAACAGAGGAAAACCGGCAGCTCCTGTTCCGCCAAAAATCGAGCTAATAATAAATATCTTATCACCATTCTCAAAATTGGACAACAAGTCAGACAAAACATTGTTATTGGGATCACAAAAATCATTCAGCACGATACTTCCCATGTTAGGATTTCCCTTGAAACCTTCTTGCATCTGAGCATTAAGGTTTTTATCGCTAAACAGAAGGCTCATCATAGCCTTATCCTCGCGACTCAAACTGTCATATTCGACATATTGACCAAATGTCTTATTGCCCACATTGGCTATAGGCAACCGAAAATCGGTTCCCTGGTCGTCTATCTCTGTCTTGAAATATTGTGATTGGTTATCTGTGCCAAACGACAACTCGGAACGGATTTCCTTGTATTTTTTCAACAAGTTAACTGTACGTGTCAGATCACCATTACTTAGATCCGGATCTATGAGAACAGGGATAATCCTGTCGACTCCAGGGTCCACTCCTGAAGCCAACAACATGGTGAGGGATCTAATTACTCGTGATCCTGTTCCACCTATTCCAAACAAATATAATTTACCCATAGTACGTGTGAATTAAAAAGGAACGTAACGAGACTTGACACTCATTTTTTTGAATATTAGTGACAAGATGAAAAACCACACCATAGATAGGCCAAAGCAGATGAAAAAGAATATTATGTAATCCTCATCCATAATCTTGCTGTTCGTTATGTGATGTGCATTCAAATAGTCGTATAAGCCATTATCTGCATTGGTAAAACCGATTACGCCGATTACCACTGAAAAGAATAAAGTCATCAAAAGCCAGTACTTGGGTTTTGCAAAGCTTATATTATCCCATAGCTTATAGTATACAAGTAATACACCAATAGGAATCAAAAGTAACGATAAAAATGGAGTAAGGTACAAATTCGCCTTGTACATATACTGCGAGAATGGGCCCAAATAGGCCAATCCGCCTAACTCGAAAATGTATGCAATGGTATCCATATTATTTATTGTATTTATTAATATTCATCGTCATTTTATAATAATTGTCATAGTCTTCACTATAAGCTGCGACAATGCCTTCCACCATTTTCTGAATGGCGAAGCTCTGCGTGGGGGAAGGAATAGAACCCGCATCATCATTCACGTTCGATTTCTTTACCCAAGCAGGAATTCCCTTTCGCAGGCTCAAAGTTACCATTGGCGCAAATGAACCATTGGGCACACTGAGAACAATGGCATAAGGCTTAGAAGGAGAAATAGAAAAATCACCAATAGCTGAAGGAGATGCTTTGCTTACTCCAACCACTTTGTAGTCATCGGGCTCCACCTGGTAATTGTTCTTGTCAAGCAAATAATTTTCATCAACGAAAATGTCAGAATAGTCCACACCTATTGCAAATTGCAACGATGATGCTTCTCTGTCTAAAGACACTTCTTCGATGTCCAAGAAATTTCTCAGTGTCTTTATTCTTCTTGCATTGGTATAATCAGAAATAATGGCACAAGCATCATTTTCATTTAATGTCCAACTTTCCGAAGAGAGAAAGCACTTATTCTTGAGACCAGGCAATGCTTCTACCTTGAAATTGGCATACAGCGTTTTGAGTGCGTCCCTATTACCTGTCATGACAACATAGAAAGGTCGTGGAGACTTGCACACATACGGCTTATCGTTACGATCATAATAATAGCCGTCAAAGGATGAAGCAAACTGCAAAATGATTGTTGCCATATTGCCATTTTTAGACAAAGCCGTCAGAAATGCATCTGTTGTGGCATTCTTGGCATTGTCCAACTGACTGTTCACATCGGTTACCGAATAGATGCAATCTGAAAAAAGCACAGAAATAGTGTTCTTATCTGTCGTCTGAAGTATGTTTCTGAATATTTGATTTACATCCGTAGAACCAACGTTACCCACCTTAATATTTGCAGGGTTCAGCATTTGTATAAAACTTACGGCACTTTCGTTAGCCTTGTAAACTTTATTGTTCACAAAGAAAAAATCAGTTCCTTTACAACAATGGTGAGAAGATACTATCATTTTACCAAGGACATCTTTAAATTCAGTGTTGCCATTAACGTAGCCATCCATACTTGCTGAATTTTCCATGTAGAAGTTAACTTGGTAATTTTTCAAGTTTGCCATCGGTATCTTGCCTTTCAATAATGCTCGGGTTCCTTCCAGTTTCAAATGTTCTGGAATTGGGGTAGGTTTCTTTATGAAAAAGAGAAGCAGCAAACCTATGGCTATAATCCCAACAAGTAAGGATACATTTTGTTTCATCATGTCCAAGTTTCAAGTTAGATGATACTCATGCTGCCCGTCCCCATAGACAACCTATTAAAAACTTTGATATCTACGAGCACAAAAAAAAGCGTGGAGAACCTACCTGTTGTCCATTCTACAGTCTGAGGCTCTCGCATTGCCTATCAAAGTCGAACAGACAACGTCAGAGCCCACGCCGATATGAAGAACCATGCCATGGCAAGGGCCATGGCATGATATGATCACACCCGGGACATCTACCGTTGCAGTGTCCATGACTTTGATACTGGTAATTTGCGAGATTACAGACTGTCAAGAACAGAGCGTCAAGTAAACGCCTTCATTATGTCGTGCCTCATTATCCCACCCTGGCCTCCTTGCCGCAAGGGACTGGCCCTCACGAAAGGCTCGGCGTGGACGAGGCATGGATAGGCGGTTCCAGTCACTTGCGTGCGCAAGACTGCACTATCCAATCGCAAAAGTAGAAACTTTTGGGTAAATATAAAAGGAAAAGGAGAAGAAATTTTCGATTTTTTTCAAAGAAGCCAGAACTCTTGCTTCACCATTCCTGTATTTTGTCGTTTGCCCATGGGGCCCTGTCAATCCATCAGGGTAAATCTTCAGACAATCTTTCCATTCCTGTCTATGGCACCCATCAAGTCGACCTGCACATCGTGAGTCATGCCGAAACCATCCTCGTCACAGTAGTACCGCTGATCCGGATTGACTTCCCATCTCACTTCCGCTACCCCGTTCTCATAATGATAAATGCATCCTGGGAAAATGAACAGGTGGCGCCTGACCTACCCATCATCTCTTCAGGCAGGCCCTTCAGGCTCTCCCAGTCAATGTCGTCATCGGTTACCATCTGCATCACCTCTGCCCGTTTGGCTTAACAAGAGGGCGTACTTTCATTCAGCTACAGGCTGAGCTCAATGTCGGCACGCGCCACGTGATCCCAGCTGAACGACGGCACCAGGTCGCGCGCCGCCACAGCGTCGGGCGTGGGCTGCAGGCCGACCGCATGGGCGAGGAGGCCGATGAGCTGCCCGGGCGTGAAGCGCTGGCGCAGGTGGGCCATGTCGAGACTGTGGTCGCGCTTGGAGAGGCGTTGGCCCGCAGGGTTGCAGAGCAACGGCAGGTGTACAAAGTGGGGTGGCGTGAAGCCCAGCAGGCGAGCCAGGTAGATCTGCTGGGGCGACGAGAGCAACAAGTCGCGCCCCCGCACCACCTCGGTGACGCCCATCAGCGCATCGTCGACCACCACGGCCAGCTGGTAGGCCCAGGCACCGTCCTTGCGTCTCACGATGAAGTCGCCGCAGTGGGTGGCCAGGTCCACCGTCTGCGTGCCATAGTGTCCGTCGGTGAAGGTCACCAAGCCCCTACCCTCCTCGGGCACCATGAGGCGTGTGGCGGCAGGACCCGTGCGCGCTCCGGGCGGCAGGTGCCGGCAGGTGCCGGGGTAGACCACCCGTCCGTCGCTCTCATGGGGCGCCTGCGTGGCCAGGATGTCGGCCCGCGTGCAATAGCAAGGATAGGTCAGCCCCCGTGCCGTGAGCTCATCGAGGTAATGGGCGTAGATGTCACCACGGCGACTCTGCCAGTAGGGGCCCTCGTCCCACGTCAGGCCCAGCCACTGCAGGTCGTCCATGATCAGGTCGGCATAGGCCGGGTGAGACCGTTGCGGGTCGATGTCCTCGATGCGCAGCAGCCACGTGCCTCCCTGCGCCTTGGCCGACAGCCACGACAGCAGGGCACTCAGCACATTGCCCAGGTGCATGCGCCCCGTGGGCGATGGCGCAAACCGTCCCTTCACCATCGCCATCCTCCCGTGCCACTGATGGAGAACGTCACGACGACATTGACCTTCCTGAGCGCCGCACCATCCTGGTAGCGCATCTGCATGGTCACGGTGTGGCTGTCGTCGGAGCAGTTGTTCTGGTAGAGACCGCAGTTCCACTGGAAGAGGTCGTCGAAGATCTCGATGTAGACATGGCCGTCGGCAAAGTTGCCGGGATTGCCGTCGGCATCAAACCAGGCGCCATAAGTGCCGTTGGTGCCGTTGGGTCCCTCCTCCCCCTTGGTGTCGAGCGGCACGATGGAGAGTTTGGAGGCATCAAACTGCGCCTCCGTGAGGCCGATGAGCGACAGGAACCGCGCCTTGTCGACCACCACCTTGCTGGTCTGCGAGAAGCCGCCGCGCCACGTCATGGCCGTGGTGACACGCAGTGTGCCGGCCAGCGTCTCGTCGGATGGAGGCGTGATGGGGTCAGGGTCGGGATAGGCGGCAACAATGCCCGACAGATAGGTGACACGGCGCAGGAGCCACTGGTGCATGGCCTCCACCTCGGTGTCAAACGTCTTGCCGGTGATGGGCCAGCGCGTCTGCTCGCGCTCCATGGCACCACGGCGGAGGGCATCGGCATAGCGCACGCACACGCTCCAGGGCTGTGCCACGATGCTGTCGGCCACACGGCTCCACTCAGCCTTGTAGTCACGGACGAAAGCCCCGCAACCGAAGAGATCGGTAAAGAAGGCCGGTATGTTGCGGTCATAGCCGTTGCGCTTGAGCGGATTGGAGCCGAGCACCAGTTCACGGTAGTCGGCAAAGTAGTTGTGGCCGGTGGTCATGGTGGCCCAGTCGAAGTCGTAGCCGGCGTCGAAGTCCCAGAGCGGTCCCATGGTCCACTTGCCGTCGCCGTCCTTGAAGAGGAACACGCTGCGTGGCGCCACCAGTTCCACGTTCTCCACCAGTTCCTGCAACTGCAGGTAGTGGATCATCGAAGGCACATCGAGCAAGCTGTAGATGCGCGCCGAGTCACGGCTCTCGATGGCCTGCTCCAGCAGGGCGAGCTGCGCCTTGACCGAGTCGCGCCGGCTGTCGGTGAGCGCCTCGTCCTTGGGATACTTCACGCAGACCGGCATGCGGTAGACCGTCGACCAGAAGTTGTCAGTGGCCGCGGGGCTGAGCTGGGGTCCGTCGTCCTGGTCGAGCGAGAGGAGCATGCCGCGGTCGTCGCTCACGGCCACGCGGTTCTTGCCCTGCTGCACCTGCTCGGTGAGCTGGTAGATACCCCGGTAGTCGCCGTTGACGAAGAGTTCCACGTAGCGCGTGTGATTGGTGTAGGGCATGCCGACCCACCGCGCCGCCTCGAAGACGAACGTGTTCATGAGGTCGGTCACGTCACGGTAGTTGGGCAGCAGCACCCAGCTCTTGGCCTTGTCGAGGCCGAGCAACTTGTGCTTCTCGTCGAGCTTGAGGCGGAAAGGCTTCTTGTCATACCAGCTCCACGACGAGTTGCCGCGTCCGCGGATGGATGCCGAAGCCGAGTAGTTGGAGAACGAGCCACGCGCATTGAGGCTGATGTGGCACGGCACATACTCGGTGCGCGAGGTGATGTCGGCACCGCTGTTGACGGTGAGGTACATCTGGAACACAGTGTAGGGATCCTTGGTCTCCACGGCCGGCTCGTCCTCGAAGGTCACCGAGTCGACCTTCGCCGCGGCGAAGGGGATGACGACGCCGTCGGGCGTGAGGGCGCGCAGCGTAGCCCGGTCGTCCGAGAACGTGAAGTGGTCTATGTCGGCAGTGACATAGGGAAAGTCCCAGTAGGTGTTGTAATCCTTCAGCCGCACATGGATGCGGTCCTGCGCCTCCGCCGTCAGGGCGGCGAGAAGGGCGATGATGCAAAAGACCTGTCTCATGGCACGCTACTTCTTGACAAACTTGAAACTGCTCTTGCCTGCCTTCACCACGTAGGCTCCATGGGGCAAGCGCGACACATCGACCACCTGACAGCCGTCGGCCTGGCGTACAGGCACGCGGAGGAGCTTGCCCCCAAGGTCGCTGACGGTGACCGTCTCGGCCGTGGCCACGACGATGCACCCCTCGGCCATGCGTCCCTCGACAGGCAGGCTGATGGACGTGGGATCGCTGTCGACCAGACGGAACTCGGCTATCTGGCCAAACTGGTAGTGACGGCCGTTGACCCATACCTGCTGGTTGACAAACCGCATCACAGGGCGGTCGGTGTCGGTGATGGGGAAATAGGCTTCAAGGCCCGTCGTGGTCTTGAGGAGCAGCCCCCGCGCCCCGGCCGTGAGCGCGACCAGGAGAAGGCTGAATGACAATAGTGCTTTCTTCATAGGGAAAAGTGGTTTTGCTGATTCACAGGAGAAGGGAGGCTCACTTGAACTCGCCCGGCTTCTTGCCAAACTGCTTGGTGAAACACTTGGAGAAATAGCTGGGCGAGGAGAAGCCCACCATGTAGCTCACCTCATTGACACGATACTTGCCCTCGCGCAGGAGCTGGGCGGCGCGCTTGAGGCGGACGACCTGTATGAGTTCGTTGGGTGTGACATCGGTGATGGCCTTGACCTTGGCAAACAGTCCTGACCGGCTCATGTTGAGCTGTTCGGCCAGGTAGTTGACACTCAGTTCCTTGCTGTCGATGTGTTCCTCGATGATCTTCGTCATCTGCTGCAGCAGTTCGCTATCGACAGGTGACGCCTCCATGTCGCTGACGGTAGCCTCAGGCGTGGCCGAGAACATCTGGAAGAGGCGGCGCCGCATGTCGAGCAGGTTGCGGATGCAGGCCTGCAGATAGTCCATGGCGAACGGCTTCTCGATGTAGGCGTCGGCGCCACAGTTCATGCTCTCGGTCTTGGTGTCGTCGTCGGTCTTGGCGGTGAGCATCACGAAGGGTATGTGACTGAAGCGCTTGTCGGCCCTGACACGCCGACACAGCTCGGCACCATCCATGACCGGCATCATCCAGTCGGAGATGATCAGGGCAACGGGATTGGCACGCAACTTCTCGAGCGCCTCCTCGCCCTGCTCCGCGGTGATGACGGTGTAGGTGTCGTGGAAGTTGTCAGTGAGGAAGTGCAACATGTCGGTACTGTCATCGACGATGAGGAGGTAAGGACGGTCGGCCGTGGTGACCGCGGAGACATCGACAGGCTGAGCGGGTGCGACAGGCTGAGCGGAGGTGAAGGCCTTGGCGGTGTCGTCACGGACAGTCTGCTCCTGAGGCTTGTCCGCCGGCTGGCTCTCCGTCTGCTGGTGGGTGGGGAGCACCACGGTGAACGTGGCACCGCGCCCCACCTGCGACGTGACGCTCACCCGGCCGCCATGCATCTTGACGATGCTGTCAACGATGGCCAGGCCGATGCCGGTGCCGGGCTTGTTGTCCTGCGCCTGGTAGAAGGCTCCGAAGATCTTCTTCTGCTCGGCAGGGCTGATGCCCACACCGTCGTCAGCAACGGTGATGACGAACGTCTGGCCGTCGGCCGCCGGCTGACAACTGAGCGTCACCTGCGTGTGGGTGTACTTCGTGGCATTGGTCATGAGGTTGCTGATGACCTTGGTCACCGCCTCGGCATCGACCACAGCCATGAAGGTCTCGGGCGGATAGTCGACGGTGAAGCGGGCGCCCTTCTGCTCGAGCGTGGGGGCGAAGCGCTCGGCCACGGCGTGCACGATGTCATAGACCCTGCGCTGGGCGAACCGCATCTCGAGGCCGGCCTGCTGCACCTTGTTGAAGTCGAGGAGCTGGTTGACAAGCTCCAGCAGGCGGTGGGCGTTGCGGTCGATCATCTTCAGGCTGTCGCCCTCGGTGGCGAGCACGGTGTCATGGGCATGGTTGGACACATGGCGCATGAGCGTCTCCAACGGGCCGATGATGAGCGACACCGGGGTGCGGATCTCGTGGGCGATCATGGTGAAGAATCGCAGGCGGGCCTCCTTCACCTCCAGGTCCTTGCGCTCATTGAGACGGCGCATCTCGTGGCGGTGGCGGCGGTCGGCGGCCTTGAGGCGCAGGTGGATGTAGAACCAGATGGCACCCATGATGAGCAAGAGATAGATGACGCGGGCCGGCCAGCTCCACCACAAGGGGGGATGGACCACCACAGTGAGACGCGCCTCGTCGGTGGTCCACACGCCATCGCTGTTGGTGGCGCGCACACGGAAGGTGTAGGTGCCCGACGGCAGATTGGTGTAGGTGGCCGAGGGGTTGAGGGTGTAGTTCCACGTCTTGTCGAAACCGTCGAGCATGTAGGCATAACGGTTCTTCTCGGGTGAGCAGTAGCTGAGCGAGGCGAAGTGGATGGTGAACATGTCGTCGCCGGCGTAGATGTCGAGCTGCTGCGCGCATGCCAAGGCCTCGGGCAGGCGGTCGGTGCCCGCGCTGACGGGCTGGCCGAAGATGTCGAGGCGCGTGATGACCACGGGGGCCTCATGGGTGTTGACCTTGACCTGGTAGGGATAGAAGCAGGTGAAGCCGTGGGTGGACCCGAAATAGATGCAACCGTCGGAAGCCTTGAGAGCCGATGACGGGCCAAACTGCTCACCGACGATGCCGTCATAGCGGTTGAACATCTGTAGGCCGTCGGCCTGTGAATACCGGAAGATGCCCTGGTCGGAGGAGAGCCAGAGGGCACCGGCATCCTCCACAATGGCATTGATGTTGTGGAGGGGCACCTCGGTGGCGATATGCTCGAAGGTGTCGGTGTCGGTGTGCCACACGTAGACACCCTGGGGCGTGGCCACAAACACACGACCGTCATGGGCCACGCAGAGGTCACGCGATTGTCGCACGTTGGGGTCCTGGCCCTTGGCCGAAGGCTGGTAATGATGCCAACGGCCTCGGCTGTCGAGACGCCACACGCCCTCATCTTGGGTAGCAAACCACACGTTGCCGTGCGGATCCTCCACAATGTCTATAACGAGCGTGGCGAACGTCTTGAGACGACGGAACGTGCCTCGGGCGACATCGGCAAGGTAAATGCCGTCAATGGTGCCCACCCACAGGCGACCGCGGCTGTCGCGACAAAGAGAGTAAGTGCTGGCGGGCGCATGGGGCACAGGGGTCACCGCGCCGGTCAGGGTGTTCATGCAGAGGATGCCCTGGGCGTAGGTGCCGATCCACAGGTCATCGCCCATGGGCAGGAAGGCGTGGGCGTTGACCGTGGCCAGCCGCTGGCGCGCGGGAAAGTCGACCATCTGCCCGGCTGACGGGTCGTAGCAGTCGACACCGCCATCATCGGTGGCCACCCAGATGCGGTGGCGGCTGTCCTCGCAGAAGCGCGACACGATGTTGCCGCGGAGCAAGGGCGATGTCTCGGGGGTCAGCGAGCGGAAGCGGTTGCCCATCGGCGACACGTAATAGACGCCACCATAGAACGTGGAGTACCACAGACCACCCTCCTGGTCCTTGACGATGCTATAGACAAACTTGGGTGACAGGGCGGGGACGGCAACCGGCAACGGCATGGAGGCCGTTGTGGGGAAGGGACGCACCGTATGGTCTTGCGGACTGTAGACAAAGAGACCGGCATCGGCTCCCACCAGCACGGTGCCGTCAGGCTGCCGCAGGAGGGCATGGATGTGGTAGAGGCTGTGGTCGGAAGGGTTGAGCGTGCCGCGCGGCGTGACAAGGCCGCGACGCCAGGTGCCGTAGAGCATGGTGCCGTCGTCGAGGCGAAGCATGGACATGACACGGCCCTCGGCCACATCGGCCGGCAACGGGAAGGCGGTGAAACGGCCGGTGGACTTGTCGAGAAGCAACACGGCTTGCGCGACATTCTCCGTCAGGGCATACACCTGGTTGCGCGCATCGACATAGACACCCAGCAGATAACCATCGGCCACAGGCAGGTGGGTGAGCTCCTGTGTGCGGGGGGCGTAGCAGAAGAGGCCCTGGCCCTTGGTGGCTATCCACACATTGCTGTCGCGGTCGGCCACTATGGCACTGACGCTTGAGGTGAGGCGCACACCATCGTGCGCCTTCGGGCCGATGGGCTGAAAGCGCTCGTCGGCGAAGCGGAAGAACACGGCACCACGCGAGGTGCCCACCACCAGCCCGTCGGACAGGGGAAGGATGGACGACACATACTGGTCGGCGACATCAGGACGAAGGAACGGCTGCACCATCGTGCCGTCATAACGGCAGAGACCACCATCGGTACCCATCCACATGAAACCGCGCGAGTCCTGCGCCAAGGCGCGAACCGTGTAGGCACAGAGGCCGTCGGCCAGTGTGATGTTGCGACACGGCTGAGCCCCCACGGGCTGGGCCGAGAGGCTGAGGGGCAACAGGAGAAGGAACAGGAGCAGAATGTTGACTTTCGATTTCATGAGACGGATGGGTTGACGGATGGGGATCAAGTGATGGCAGGGGTGCAGGGGTGTGCGGGGTGACGCGGAGTGCGGTGCGTCACTCGGGGTGGACGCCCGAGGTGAACGTCACGGTATAGGGATACTGGCGGTTGGGCTCCTTGCTGTCCCACGACAGGCGCTTGTGCTGTGCAGGGGCACCCATCACTACGAGATAGACGGCCTTGAGCGGCTCGGCCGGCAACTTCATGCTGACGCTGCCCTTGGCGGCCGGACGGCCATAGACCGACTTGCCGGCGGCGGTGACGGCCACCAAGCCATAGCGAAGCCCCCCCTGACGGTGAGCCTGGTCGCTGGCCGTGACAGCGGCGCTGACCTTGCGGCCGGGCTGGCAACCGGTGAGGCGGATGGCATTGAAGCCATAGTCCTCGGGCAGGAAGTCCTTGCGTGGGCTCCACCCTTTGCCCATGGCCTCCATGGGCGTGGAGAACTGACAGGCGTAGCGGCGTGTCTCGCGGTAGGCGTGACTGTAATCGAGATTGACCAGACGCTGGTAGCAGTCGATCATCTCATCGCAAAACTGACGCTGGCTGATGCCGAAGTGGCGCTGGTAGGTCATGACGGGATCCTCGCCCAGGCGACCGTCGCGATAGAGGTCGGCGATGGAGGTGCGCCCATGCTTCTCGGCCCAATACTCGATGACATAGGGCGAGTGGTAGACATTGGAGCCGTCGAGATAAGCCTTGTGGGTGAGCTTCTTGAAGGCCTCGAAGTGATAGTTCTCATCGGTGAGCCAGTCGGGGTTGACCTGCCACAGCATCCACTGTGACGTCATCTCAAAGAAGCCGCTACCACCCCAGCAGGGCGACACGCTGTCGGCCTGGATCTGGAGCTGGAAACAATGGCCCAGCTCATGGGCCAGGCAGTTGAGCTTGCGGTCCTGGATGCGGTTGGGGGCCACCCAAAGGGCACCGATGAAGTTGTCGTAGGTGCCGCCATAGGCCGTGCCCTCAAGCGAATAGTTGACCATGACCATCATCTTGTAACGGTCGGCCTTGCTGCCGGGAAGGGTGAAACGGAGGGTGTCGCGGAAGAAATGGTAGTACTGCTGGACACGGGTCTTGAGGTTCTCGAGGTCGAAGCGCATGGGGTGACCGTCGAGCTGGGGCGGGTTGGCGGGGTCGTCACCGAAGCCTTTCTCCCAGAAGAACACGAGGTCGCGCGTCTGGGCGGAGTGCATCCATGAGTAACGGCTGCTGTCGCAGGTGAAGTCGATGGAGCGCAGATCCTCAGGCATGAAGACGCGCTTCTGTGCTGTGGCCGGCATGACGGCGGCACAAGCAAGGGTAAGGATAAGAGATTTCAGGTTCATGGGATAAGAGGAATGGCAAAAAGGGGTAAAAACAAGAGGGCATGGGGCCGTCCGGTGGGCGGACGTCGCCATGCCCTCCGCCTATCATTTCAGCGTGGTGCCAGTGATCTTGAGCTGGTAAGGCAACTGGTCGTCAGTAGCCTCCTTGTCATCCCACGGGCAACGACGATACTCGGTGGGCGAGCCCTGGACAACCGCCCAGAGGCGCGTGGCGCCCTCGGGCACGGTGAAGGTGGCGGTGCCACTCAGCGTGGAGGCGGCTGCGCCGTCAGTGTTGCTGATGAATGTCGCCGGACTGTAGACGCGCTTGTCACCGCAGAGGGCGACGAAGCCGAGGGCCCATCCCTCATGGCCGCTGACATCGGTGACATTGTAACGGGTGACGGTGGCCACTTGCTTGCCGTCGGCGTTGACCTGCTTGCCGGGATCGGCGGAAGGCAACAGGCTGCCCGCGTCGACGCCGCGCACCGTCAGGCTAAGCTCCGTGCCGCCCTTGACGAGCTTGAGGGGGATGATGCTGAAGCCCGTGGGCTGCACACACTGCTCATAGCCAATCTGCTTCCAGCCGTCGAGCGTGTCGTAGAGGGTCACGGTGAAGGCGTCGTAGGCTGGAGTAATCCAGTTCCAGGTGCGGTTGTTGGCATAGGCACGCGTGTGGTCGAAGTCCATGGTGACCGACTTCTGCGCATACTCGAAGAGGTCGGCACGCAGCGAGTCGTAGTTGTTGTCGAGGAAGATGCGCATGTAGGCCTGGTTGGCATCCTCAGGATAGACGCTCTCGTTCCAGATGCGGCCCAGGGCCGTGATGCCATGCTTCTCGGTCCAGAGATACTGCTCCCAGTAGGAGGCGTAACGATGGAACTCGTGCTCGAAGTGGCGGTGGTGCTGGTTGGTCCAGTTGACAAAGTTGTAGTCGCTGACGGTCTCGGAGGGATAGTCCTCATGGGCCACCCACTGGGCGCACTGCTCCCAGAAGCCGCAACCGCCGTTGGAACCGGGATAGCCATAGCGGAAGCCGCTGCGCAAGTCATCGGCCTTGCCGTTGATGATGTTGTCGCAGTAAGTCTGGTACTGGAACGTGTGGCCGATCTCATGGGCGATGGTGGAGCCGGCAGGCTGGCAGGTAGCCGGTGTGATCCACAGGGTGCCGATGGTGTTGTCGTTGCCGGCGCCGGTGGCCACCCAGTTGTCGATGGTCACTCCGTCGTGGGTGCCGGGATAGAGCAGGTAGATGGACATCTTATACTTGTTGAGCCGACTCTTGTGGGTGGCCTGCTGTCCCACCACCACCATGCCGAGCCGGGTGATGTTGGTGTTGTAGAACTGCTCGGCCTTCTTCAGCAGGTCGTCGATGTTGACACGATAGGAGCTGGGCACGGTGGAGGCATTGGGGTTGTCGCCGAAGGGACGGTCCCAGAAACAAATGAAGTGCTCGCTCTCCTGGCTCCGCTTGAAGGTCCAACGGTTGGACTCGACATTGTAGTCGTTGTTGTATGCCTGGTCGGAGGTCTTGGGCTTCCATACGATCAGGCCTGGGTCGCCAAAGCACACGGTGCCGTTGGTGGAGCCGTCAGTCTTGATGAGATTGTTGACACGATAGTCGCTGTAACCGTTCTTGAACTGGGGTGAATAGCGGCGGATGACGGGCATGGTGCCACGGGCAAAGAACTCGATGGAATCGAGTGTGGCCGTGGAAAAGAGCAATTTGTTCTCCTGAAAACGGTCAGCCCACTGCACGTAGAGGGAATCTTGCGCTGACAGTGACTGGCAGGCTGTGAGAAGGATGGATATGGCAAATAAAATTTTTTTCATCTTACAATGTGCTGCTTAACGGATTATTTCACAACATACTTTTTGCCCTTGGCGATGTAGATGCCTTTGGGCAGACCCTCAAGAGAGGTGGCACCACGGCGCACAAGGCGGCCGTCGAGGGAATAGACGGCGAACGGCTTGCTGGCCTCGGAAGTCTCATCGGTGTGGATGTCGCGCACACCGCTCACCACCTCCATGTGGAAAGACAGGCCCTTGAGGCCGTTCAGCGCAAATCCGCGTTTGCCCACATAGAGGCGTTTCTCGCCAAACTTCACGACGGGGCCACGCTGGCCCTCGGTGGGCATGTAGAGCTGCACATCGTCAACAGAGCGCGAACTGGTGAAGACCAGGGAGGCGAACATCTGCTTGGAGTCGGCACGGGAGGCTTGCGGCAACAGGGCCAGCGACGCAAGCAGGATGGGTAATAGTTTTTTCTTCATAAGTCAATAATGTAATGGTTATCTTTCTGAAACGGTTGTCTTTTTACAAAGGTTGTCTATCTGCAATGATGATTTCTTCTGTGACGACTGGCTTTCATCAACGAACGGGAACGGAAAATGAAAGCATGGGGACGAGTGGCAAAAGAAGGGGGGCAAGCCAAGGGACTACTAAGAGTGCTGCTGGCTCGCCCCATGATGACGGATATGCTTGTCAGGCATCAAGCCTGCGCAAGCTGATGTGTGCTAACGATTGGCCGGCGATCAAGGCAACGGCAGGTACCAGTTGGCAGTCTGGTAGAGGTCCTTGCCGATGAGGCCACGCATCTCGCCCACCTTGTCAGCGCCACGGCGGCCGTAGACCTTGTCAGCGAGGTAAGCGGGGTCGCCACGGCGGAGAGCCACACGCATGAGGTCGTAGAAACGCTGACCCTCGAAGGCCAACTCCAGTGCGTCCTCGTCCATGATGAGATCCTCGACGTGCTCCACTTGATACTGCAGGCGGGCATCGCCAGTGAGTGTGGTGTCGTCGGGCAGGACATAATAGTCGTTGTACTCCGACCAACCACATCCACGCGAGTGGATGCCGAGCGTGTTCTCGCTCGCCAGCTCAGGATAGGCACCTGAACGGCGCACATACATGTTGGACGGGAAGGAGAACTGGGCGATCCAGGCCGAGTCGGCCTTGTAATAGGGGATGACCTTCTCCTGGATGATCTCGTCGTTGACACCGTCCTTCAGGATCTCGAAGGCGAAACGGGGGAAGCCGGCGCGGTTGAGAGCCTCGGCCAGGTGGAGGTAGACCATGGAACGGCGGTAGACCTGCACGTTCTGGTCGTTGTGCTTCGAGTTGGACACAACGTCGATGGTCTTGTTCTGCTCGATGCGGTCGCTCTTCATGGAAGAGTAGACGCTGGACAGGCGGAGGTCGCCGGTCTGATTGTTGCTAAGACCCGTGGGAGCATAGATGACATTGCGCGTGGAGGTGTAATGGCAATAGGTCTGCGCCTCCGAGAGGTTGATGAGGCTCTGTGAAGGCACGACAGACACCTTGTACTCGTTCTCCGAACGCGAGTTGAAGAGATTGCGGAGCTGGCTGTAGTTGCCCTCCGACGGGATGGAGTCGCCAGGGATGAGCGTCACCAGCTCGCTGGTCTGGCTATAACTGTTGCCCTCGCGGAACCATGAAGTCTGGCTGAGAGACATGTCCCAGTGGGTGCTGTTGCGGCTCCAGCAATTGGTGCTGTTGCTGATGGGATAGCCCACGTTCTCACCATTGCGGGTGGAGAGGTAACGATAGTAGCACAAGGCGGCCTCGCGGTAGTTGCCCAGCCAGAGGTTCATGTCGCCCTCGAGAAGGTAGATGGGGAAATAGAAGAAGCGCGAGTCGACACGGCGGATGACGCCGTAGCCAGGCTTCTCGATGGTCTCCAGGCCCTTGAGGTCGTTGAGGAAATACTGGCAGATCTGCTGCATGTCATAGCGGGGGTAGTCCTTGTCGGCATCAGCCTTGGAGAGGATGGGGTCGGTGACGAAAGGCACCTGGCCATAGACCTGGGCCATCTGCATGTAGGTCCATGCGCGGAACGCCTTGACGGCAGCATACTCCTTGCGGAAGATGTACTCGTTGCGGTTGTTCTTCAGGGCCGTGTCGGCATGGGCGATGAAGTAGTTGCAGTTGTTGATGACCGCATAGTAGTCGGCAGGCGAGTTGTAGGCGTTGGTGGTGTCCTTCACGTTGAAGAGCGCCACGTCGCGCAGGTCGGCCGACGTGTAGTTGGTGATGTCGGAGAGGTCGCCGCGCACCTCACCCAAGAGGATGGTACGGTCGGCGATGGCCTGCAACTTGTTGACAATGCCGACAACACTGTATAGGGTGTCCTCAGCATTGTTGAGGTGGTCCTTGCCGTCAAGGATCACACGGTCGGAATCCTGGTTGATGAAATCGGAGCAGGATGTGAAAAACGGGAAGGCACAGAGACACAGGGGCACAAGCGCCGCCAGACGGAAGCCCCGGATGCCGCAGGCCTTGACCTTTTCCTTTATGTTGAACATTGTTTTCATGGTTATCTTGTCGTTTAGAAGCCGCGCCACCCGTGTGGAGTGGCGGGCTTTTTCGGGTTGATGGATAGCGGTTTAGAGGTTTACCTTCACGCCAGCGACGATGCTGCGGCACTGGGGAAGCTGTCCGAGGTCGATGCCCTGTCCGAGCACATTGCTCGTCATGGTGAACTCAGGATCTGAACCGAGGTACTTGGTGATGGTGAACAGGTTGTTGGCCTGGATCCAGAACTGCAAGCCCTGCAGGAACGTGGAGTGCATGGGGAGTGTGTAGCTCAGGGTGACGGTCTTCAGGCGGAGGTAGCTTCCGTCCTCAATCCAACGGTCTGAGAAGCGGCTGTTGCCCATGGGATCCTGGAAGGTCGCCTTCGGCATATTGGTGACCTGCCCCTCTGTCTGCCAGCGTGAGGCCATGGCCGTGGTCTGGTTGAGGAAGCGGCTGCCACCCTCCAGCTGCGAGCGCATGTAGTTGTAGACGTCGTTGCCCAACGAGTAGTTGAAGTTGACGTCGAGGCGGAGGCGCTTGTAGTTGAACGAGGTGAAGATGTTGCCGTAGAGGTCGGGGTTGGGGTCACCGATGACCACGCGGTCGTCCTCATTGATCTGATGGTCACCATTCTGGTCGACGAAGCGCACGTCGCCCGCACCGAAATAGTTGCGGTCGATGCCATTGTCACCGAGGATGTAGAGACCGGCCTCCTTAGCCTCCTCACTGGTGGAGAACACGCCTTGTGTCTTGTAGCCATAGAAGAGGTTGGCAGCCTGTCCCACCTCAGAGTGGATGGTAGCGCCATAGATGTCGGTGTCATAGGCGTTGCGGCCATTCGAGAGCGAGGTGATCTTGTTCTTGTAGTGACCCATGCTGGCACCGAGCTCCCACTGGAAGTCCTTCGTGGCAAGCACCTTGCCGATGAGCGTGAGGTCATAGCCCTGGTTGCGCAGCGAACCGCCGTTGCTCCAGTTCATCGGCAGACCTGAGAGGTAGCTGAGGCTCTGGTAGGTGAGCAGGTGGTCGGTGTTGGCCAGGAAGTAGTTGAAGCGCATGTTGAGGCGGTCGCCGAGGAAGTTGGCCTCGAGACCTACATTGAATCGCTTGGTGGTCTCCCACTGCAGGTTGGTGTTACCGATGTTGTCGAAGGTGATGGAGCTGACGCTCTGCATGAACTGGCGTGCGCGGAAGTACGAACGAGCGGCATAGTAGTCGATGTCGTCGTTACCGCTGACGTCGTAGCCGGCAGAGAGCTTCAGGTAGTTGACACCGGGCACCTTGGCAAACCACGACTCGTTGCTGACCACCCAGCCGCCTTGCACACCCCAGAAGAAGCCCCAGGGAGCGCCGCAGATCTTGAGCGAGTTGTCGGCATCGACACCGAAGCGCGAGGAGGTCTCGGCGGTGAGGTTGGCCTGCAGGTAATAGCGCTGGAGATAGTTGTACTCAGCCTGTGCGTACCATGCCCAACTGCACCAGTTGTCGTTGGTACCTGTTGTGGAGGCGTTGAGCAGGTCGGCGCGCATGAACGGTGTCTTATCGTTACCGGTGTTGTAGCCGAGCTGGTTGTTGAGCGTGTAGTTCTCCCAGTTGATGCGGGCACCGCCGAAGACATGGAGGTCGTGTGCGCCATAGCGGTTGGACCAGTCGATGCGGGTGTCGCTGAACACGGAGTTCTGCTTGCTCACGAGCGAGCGCACCTCGTTCTCACGGACGGCACCGACAGCTGACACATAGTAGCTGGGCACGCCGTTGAGCGGAATGTAATACTTCTCGTTGGTGTTGACGAGGTTGTAGCTGAAGTGCTCTGACACGAAGATATGCTTGTTGAACTGGAACTTCGGCGTGACGCTGAGGTTGACCATGGAGTTCTCGAAGCGGTTCTTGTTTTCGGCCTCACCATACTCCAGGATGGCCACCGGGTTGGCCAGCTGCCAGTTGTAATTCTTCACATGGGCCAGCGCCTCGCTGAGGTAGTCCTCGTCGGTGATGTCGAGGAAGGAGTTGCTGACCGCGCCGCCCGCATAAGCGTAGGGCGAGAGCATGGGGCTCTTCACATAAGCCAGGAACGAGGGCGAGGTGGGTGTGCCGTCGGTGTAGTTGGCAGGCGCACCGTCGTTGCGGAGGTCGCGCGTCTGGTTGGCAAAGCTTGCGTCGAAGCGCACACCGAACTTGCGCGTGAGCTGGATGTCGGTGTTGAAGCGGATGTTCAGACGGCTGGAGCCATTGTCCTTCAGCGGGCTCTGGTTGTTGGCATAGCCCAACGACAGGTTGTAGTTGGCCACGTCGTCACCGCCCTCCACGTTGATGCTGTAGTTCTGCGTGATGGCCGTGCGGTAGACCTGGTCCTTCCAGTCGGTGTCGTTGTGATACTTGGGATAATAATAATAGGTGGGATCCTCGTTGAGGAACTTGAAGTCGGTGATGGTTGTGCCCGATGTGCCGAGGAGGTCGGAGGCATAGCTCTTGAACTGGCTTGCATTCATCATGTCGATGAACTTGGGCTCAAGCGTGACACCTGCCGACAGGCTGGCCGTGATGCGGGTAGCCATGGAGTGGTTGCGGCGTGTCTGGATGAGGATGACGCCGTTGGCACCCTTGGCACCATAGAGAGCCGTTCCGTTCTTCAGCACGGTAACCTTCTCGATGTCGGCCGGCGAGATGTTGGCCAGGATGTCGTTGTGGAAACCATCGTGGAGCAAAGTGCGGCCATACTGCTGGTCGAAGATGACCCCGTCGACGATGATGAGCGGCTGGGCATTGATGTTGAGCGAGTTGAGACCGCTGAGGAACATCACGTTGCCCACGCCAGCCGTACCGTTGCGCTGCACGGAACGCACATCGGCGCCCAGACGCTTCTGGATCTCGTCCTCAATGGTCACGCCATTGGTGAAGCGGAAATCCTCCGTGGTCTTTGTGCCGAGCACGTTGGTACCTGAGGCATACTCGTCGTGGAACACATTGGGGAAGATGTTGACCGTGCGCTGTGCGGCATCGCCCGTAAGACCCAGGCGGGCTGGGTTCATCTCAGGCGCCGTCACCTGCAGGGTCGAGGCGAAGGTGGGAACCTCCATCTCGTAGGAGCCGTCGCTCTTGGTGAGCGCACTGTAGCCGTCGACCTCAGGCACGCTGACGATGGCACCCGACATGGGTTTGCCGGTGGCACCATTGAGCACCTTGCCGCTGACCTTGCGCGTGGCATATTTCTTGACAGGCTTTGCCGGTCGCTCCGAGGCGGCCTTCGCACCGTCAGCGGCGTCTTGCGCTGCAGCGGGAAGGGCACCGGCCATCATGAGCGCCAGGCCATATATCATATACTTTTTCATACGTGTATTCGTTTATAAGCGTTGGTTAGTGTGGTTCGTCGCTGTCTTAATTCTCATGCGGCTTGAAGATGATGCAGTCGATGTGGAAATCGGTCGAGAACTTTGACGTCTGGCTCTGTGACACCTGGCTCATGATGCGCAACTTGACGTTGGGTTGTGCCAAGCCATAGGAGCAAGCCGGGAACTTCATGTCGCTGGCCACCTGCACGGTGTCGACCTTCAGGGGATCGTTGGTCTTGAGGTCAAGACGGCGGTTGAGCTGACGGTTGTCCTTGTTGGTGTAATAGAGCATGCAACGGAATCGGTTGGGCAGCAGATCCTCCTCGGGGATGTACTGGTTGTAAGCCCACTGGGGTGCAAACACCACGTAGATGTCATAGCCCACATTGGAGAGGAGGTTGGGGATGGAGTACTGCACGGCAGCCACGGGGAAGTGGTTGGGGTTGGTCGACGTGTTCTCGGCGATGACCGACACGAAAGAGTTGCTTGAGATCTTGTCGTAGAACGGATTGTCGGATGTCACCTGATGCACGGTGAGCGGCTGCGAGGCATCGATGAGCGTGTCTTGGCGGCTGACGTTCTCGGCCTCAACCTTCACGGTCTGGAAGAAAGTCTTCTCCTTCGGCACGTTGAAGTTGGGCGCGATGCGCACATGGCCATTGCTGCACTCAGCATCAATGGTCCCGTCGAAGATGCCTCCAGCGTCAAACGGACGGTAGAAGATGTCGTAAGGCTCCAGATCCATGTACTTGCGTACCTGGTAACTGTTAGCCTGCGTCGACACGGCCGAGTCGGCAAACGAACGGTCGGGGTTGACGGTGCGGCTGAAGAGTGTACCTCTGAGGATGGCCAGGCGTGTGTTGGCCTCCTGCATGGAGTCGCGCTTGTTGACCGTGTTGGCATAGTCGAAGTAGTCGTGGTACTCGCTCACCAGGCGTGACCACTGGTCGTTGGTGGGCACCAGCATCCAGTAGGTGGAATCCTCGGAGTTGATGTTTCCATAAGAGCTGAAGAGCGAGTTGGACAACACCGACACGGAGTCGAGATAGACAGTCTGTCCATCCTCGTTGATGCCACCCGGCACACTGGCCGCCTCATTGAACTCGTAGCGCGAATAACTGTTGATGAAGTTGTAGGCGCTGTCGATGCGGCTGTCGATGCCCAGATACTCGAAGATATTGGGGAAATAGTCGAGCTTCTTGCCGATGGTGAAGAGCACGCCGTTGGAATGGAGCGCATTGGCGGTGATGAACTCCTGCTTGTTGATGGCCGTCTGCGTGACGGGTGCAATCTTGCCGTTGAGCAAGGTCAGCGTGTCGTTGGTGAGCGACGAGACGGGCTGCGTGAAGAGCGACATGTGGTTTTGCACAAACTGTCGGATCACGGTGTTGTCATTGTCGCGCACACCCTGGTTCTTCTGTTCCTTGTAGGCGCTGACCAGGCTGTCGGCCTGCTCGGCGCTGAGGCCATCGTTGGTGAGTGCGAAGACCGTGTAGGTCTGGCTGCCCGAGAGGTTGCGGTCGTATCCGCAACCTTGCAGCACATGGGCGAAATTGCTCAGGTCAGCCTCCGAGGAGATGGCCTGCCAAAGGGTGGTCTTGGCTCCGCCGTCACCGGTGGAAGGATCGTAGTGGTCATCCCAGTCGGAGCAGGAGGCAAGGGGCAAGGCGAGGGCCGCGAGCCCCAGCCAAGCCTTTCCCAAGATATGGTTGATGTTTGTTTTCATGGTTTGTGATTTTGATTTTGGTAACTGTTGGCTGTTGCTCGCCTGTTAAAGCATGTCCTCAATCTCACCGTCGTCGGTGACACCATAGACACTCTTCGGCACCAGCTCGAGGTAGTCGAGCATGAACTCATTGTTGTTGCCCATCTTGGTGGACACGCTGCGGAAGCGCAGGTAGTGGTCCTTGTTGGGGTCGATGTGCACGGTGCAGAGCACGATGCGGAAGGTCTGTGTCTGTGTGGCGAAGACCGTACGGTCAGAGTAGCCTGTGGGGTGGCCCTCACCATTGATGCGGTAGCCGCCGGCCGCTCCACGATAGTAGCCCTTGTTCTTCAGGGCCTTCTGGTCGCGTGCGAGCTGCTCCTGTGTCATGCCCGAATAGTTGCTCACCCAGTCGCCGCCAAGGATTGACGGGTCGTTGAGGGCCACGGTCATGTCAAGAGGAATGCCCTGCGGCACACCGTCGAAGTAGATCTGCGCGATGCCTCGCGTCGGCTCCTGTGCATAGCCCATGCGAATCTGCCAGTCGCCCTCATAAGGCACGGGCGGAATCTTGAAGGTGATGTCGTAGTTGCCAAACATGTTGAACTCATCGCCCTCGTAGGAGTCATAGTAGTTGCGCGGACGGCGGTAGATGAAGTCGCCATTGACCTTGACATTCTTCAGGTATCCGTCGGGGAAGTAATAGTTGCGTCCGTACTTGGCCGTCTCGTCGTAAGCGGGATCGTTGTGTGCGGGGTCGCCGTTCTGTCGGATGTTCATGGTCATGAGCTCCGGGAAGATGGTCGAGAGGTCCATGCGGATGCGCACACCGTCGACGATATCGCGTGTCTGCTCAGAGAAGGCGAGCAGATCGTCAACATAGAAGTAGCGTCCGTTGAGCGCGGTGTTCTCCACGCCATCCTCCACTGTCTGGCTGATCATGGCGCCAGGAATCTGGTAGTCGGCGTCATAACGGCGGTTGATGTAACGCTGTCCGAGCGGGCTGTTGCCGGCATACTTCACCACGGTGAGACGCTCAAACTTGAGCATGGTGTGAGGCAGCATGGTCTCATACCAGTCGACCGGGTTCATCTGCGTGGTGCTGATGCCGATGTCGTTACGCGGCGTGAGCAGGTTCCATCCGATGCAGTCGCGCGTCAGGATGTGGTATGCGATGAGCCTGTAGAGCGGGTTCTTGGGGTTGCTGAGCTGGTCGAAGCTGTGATAAGGCTGGTTGACATCGTCAGGATAAGTGGCATCGTAGATCTCACAAGCCTTCTGGTAGAGCTGCTCGAGGGTGGTGATGCCATACTTCTCGCGCAGGACGGAGTCGGTGGGGATGAAGGCCGTGAAGCCCTGCTTCTTCTCATCGGGAGCGGTGGCCGTCTCCTGGTTGACGTGCGAGGTGTACTTGATACGCGGATACTGCGTGTGGTCGTACGACTCGTCGATGTAAGCGTAGAGCGAGTCCTCCAGGTGTGTCTGGCGCAGCGCCTCGGCAAAGAGTGAGATGCGCGGGTTGTCGTTGATGACATTGGGGAGCATGCGCGAGCTGGATGTCAGCACACCGTCGATGGGCTGCATGATACCGTTCTCCACGGAGTCGTCCTGGAGAGTGAAGATGATGTTGGCCGAGCGGTTGAGGCGCACCACACCGTTGCTGTCGTTGTCGACGTCGTGTGTGATCTCGATGAAACGCTTGTTCATGTTGGCTGTGGTCAGCGTGCCGTCGTTCATCTCCGATGTGGCAAACATGTTCTCCACAAGGTGGGTGCGTGCGATGGTGTCACACTCGGCGTCGGTGAGGTCGCTCACCGAACTTTTGCCGTGCTCCTGCAGATACTTGTTGATGGCATCGTTGGTGGGAGCGAAGCAGGTGTAGTGTCCGTAGGCCGACAAGAGGTCCATGAGGCCGGCGCGGTCCACGATGGTGGCATACTCGCTGAACTGCTCATGCGTCTTGAGGTACTGGCTCATCATCTCACCCTTGAACGTGTAGTAGTTCTGGGTGTCGGGCTCGTCGGAGCAAGCCGTCAGAAGGAAGGCCGCCAGGAAGAGAGGCAACACAGCCAAGGCCTTGGCGCCATACCTTATAATATGATTGATGTTGACTTTCATGATGGTTATGGTTTATTTGGTAGTTTCGTAGCTTGAGTTCTCTCCGTTGCCGAAGGCGGGGTTCTGCGTGAGGTTCTTGTTGACCTGCAGCTCATCCTTGTTGTAGGGCCAGAAGATGGCGTCGATGCGCTTCAGCTTGTTCTGCGAAGCCGAGCCGGCGCTGCCCGTCGACTTCTTCGAAGCCTGCGAGGTGAGATAGCTGGTGTTGCCCTCGCGGAGCGAGCGGCGCACGAGGTCGTACCAACGCTTGCCCTCGAAGAGCAGCTCGCGGTGGCGCTCGTCCATGACGAGGTCAGTCATCAGGCTCTTGCTGGCGTAAGAGGCATAGTTGATGTCGGCCTTCGTGGTGGAGCAGTTGTAACGCTTGTTGATGATGTTGACGATGTTGTAAGCCTCATGGAGCAAGGAGTCGTTGAGCGCCTTGCCCGCCTCGGTCTCATCATCGTTGTTGACCATCTGCACGAGGGCCTCCGCCTTCATGAGCATGATGTCAGTGAGACGGTAGATGATCCAGTTGGCATGACAGTAGTTGGCTGGCCAGTGGGTGCCGTAAGTGGCCTTGCCCTTGGCGGTGGCGCTGGTGGGCGGGGTAACGGTCACGAAGCCCGACGACTGCGTGTACTTGCCGATGCCGTAAGAGGTCTCGTTGAGCGCCTCGAGGCTGGTGTAGTAACGTGTGTCATACTTGGTGAGGAACACAGAGGGATTGTCCTTCGTGAAGTCGTCGCCGAGGTAGTCGGAGGGCTTCACCAGTCCGGGGAAGGTCTCGCTGTTGCCGTAGTTGCTGCTCACAGCACCGTTGGCAAGCTGGTTGTTGTCGTCCATGTAGACCAGTTCGAAGATGCTCTCCATGCTGTTGCCTTCGCTGAAGATCTGGTTGAAGGCATTGCCGTAAGTAGAACCGTTGCGGTCGGTGATGAGCGGGTATCCGTCCTGCATCTGGTCGTCCTCGCCAGCGTTGCCGCCGAGCTTGTCGAGCTTGTCCTGATAGTCCTGTGTCTTGGACTTGATGACGAGGTCGGCATAGTGCACGGCGTTCTGGTAGTCTTGCTTCCAGAGATACATCTCACAGAGCATGGCGTGGATGGCATCCTGCGTGATGCGTCCGCGCTGCGAGTAACGGTTGGTCTGCGGATACTTGCGCACGGCGTAGGCCTTGACACTCTCGAGGTCGGTGATGAGCGTGTCGAGCACATCGTTGAACGGTGTGGCGGGCAGGTCCATCTTCTGCGTGTCGTCGAGGAAGGCCTCCTTGCTGAAGGGCACGTTGCGGAAGGTGCGGATGAGATAGAAGTAGCACAGGTCGCGCAGGGCCGACATCTCGGCCACGGTGGCGCGCAGCTCACTCTGCGTGTAGTTGGGGTCACGCTGCGCCACGGTCGGTGCGAAGTGGATGACGGTGTTGCAGTCGTTGATGACCTTGTACATGCAGGTCCAGTCGGTGAATCCGTTGGAGGCGTTGATGTTCTCCTTGAGGATGTTGGAGAGGTCCTGGTTGTTGTCGATGTTGGTACCGCCCTGGATGTTGTCCGAGCGGAACTCTCCCCAGCACATCATGCGTGAGATGCAAGCCTGCGACTGCAGGGAGCTGTAACATCCGTTGACGACGTTATCGACATCGTTCTTCTCATTCCAGAACTTCTCGAGCGTGATGTCGTTGAGCGGCTCCACGACGAGGAAGTCGGAACAGGATGTCATGGCCAGGGCGAGCACGCCCACCCAAGCCTTGGTCCATATGTGATGAAATGTTTTGTTCATAAGATTGTTCGTTAGGATCATGAATCGTTGTTGGATTTTAGATCGTTGTTATACTTGGCTTCCGCTGATTAGAAGTCGACGGTGATACCGAGCGTGTAAGAACGTGCGCGCGGTGTCTGTCCGCTGTCGGTGGCCGCACCGTAACTGCCGTAGCCAATCTCCGGGTCGACACCCGTGTACTTGGTGAGGATGAAGAGGTTGTTGGCCGAGACATAGAAGCGGAGCCCCTTGAGGCCGAGCGTCTGGAGCACTTTCTTCTTGAAGCCATAGGACAGCTGCACGTAGTTGAGACGGAGGAACGTACCCGACTCCACGAAGCGGTCGCTGATGAGCGTGTTGTAGTTGGTGGTCGAGCCGTACATGGCACGCGGGATGGTGGTCACGTCGCCTTCCTTGCGCCAGCGATAGTTCACGGCCTCACTCTGGTTGTTGTTGTTGGTCATGGCCTCAGCGTCGAGACGTGCGAGGTTGAGGATCTTGTTGCCCACGCGGTAGGTGAACTGCGTGTTGAGCTTCCAACCATTATAGTTGAAGTTGAAACCGAAACCACCGGTCAGCTTCGGCAGTGAAGAGCCGAGGTAGACGATGTCGAGCGCATTGATGTTGCCATCGTTGTTGACATCCTCATACATGGCGTCGCCGCCCTTGAACTTATAGGTGGTACCCGAAGAGAGGTTCGAGTAGTTGTAAGCCATCTGGATGGGGTCGCCCTTGTCATCGAGGATGACCTTGCCCTCGGCGTTGCGTGCCACAGGCGCTGTCTTGCCGGCGGCATCGAAAGCCTGGCGCTCCTCATCGGTCATGTTCTTGTAGGTGTCATACTGGTACTGGTAGACACCCTTGTAGCGGAAACCGTAGATGGCACCGAAGGGGTTACCGATCTGCACGCGCTGCAACACCTCGCGGTTGTTGTAGTTGAACTCGCTGTTGAGCGACTTCAGCACCGACTCGTCCATGGAGAGGATCTCGTTGCGGTTGTTGCCGAAAGAAGCGTTGAAGTCCATGTAGAACTTGCCGGCCTCGATGAGCTTGTTGGTGTCGATGTTGAACTCCCAACCCGTGTTGCGCATGGAGCCAACGTTGCCCGTGGCCAGCCGGGCATAACCCGAGTTGGAGGGAATGCGGATGTTACCCATGAGCATGTCCTTGGTGGTCGACTGGTACCAGTCGAGCATGAGGTTGAGCTTGTCGTTGAAGAAGTGGATGTCCATACCCACGTCGTAGGTGGAGACGGTCTCCCAGCGCAGGTCGGTCAGACGGATGTTGGTAGGTGTCATGGCACTGTTGCCGAGGTATCCGCTTGTGGTGCCATACTTACTCATATAGAGGTAGTCGCTACCGGGCTGGTTACCCACGCGACCCCAGCTGGGACGGATGCTGAGCATGGAGAGCCACTTGCGGGCGTTCTCCATCCAGGGCTCGTCGATGATGTTCCAGCGGAGCGACACGGCGGGGAAGTAACCCCAGCGACGGTCGGGACCAAACTTGGTCGTTCCGTCCATGCGGAGCGAGAAGTCGGCCATGTAACGGCCCTTGTAAGCGTAGTGGGTCGAGAAGGTGTAGTACATCGAGCGCCACTGGCTGAAGCTGGAGCTCAAGCCTGTGACCTTACCGCCGGCGTCGGGCGAGATGATGCCGCCCGAGGGGAGCATGTGAGCGTTGGTGCCCTGTCCGTTGGAGCTACCCGAGGTGAGTTCGAAGCGGCCCATCATCATCAGCGAGTGGTCCTTGTTAGTGAAATGAGGTATGAGGGTCAGCGTGTGCTTGGTGTTGAAGGCCACGCTCTTGTTGGAGCCTGTGTAGGCCTCGTTGACGCCACTGCTCCACACCCTGGTGATAAGCTCCTGCGGATAGAACTTGTCCACATAGTCGTTGAAGATGTTCATGTAGACACGGCCCTGGTAGTCAAGGCGCCAGCTATCATCGTCGATGCCGAGCAGCTTGTAGTCGATCTGGAACTCAGGCGAGATGTCGTAGGTGCGCTGGTCGTTCTTGGCCAGGTGTGCCGATGCCACGGGGTTGACAAGATTCTTCTGGTCATCGTTGAAGACCGACGAGGCGCTCTGCAGCATCTCATAGTAGGCGCTGGTGTTGCGTCCATACTCGTCTTGCTCGTAGATGCTCATGTTAGGCATCTTGCGGTAGGCGATGGAGAGCAGGTTGTCGTAGTTGCGCTTGTTCTTGGTGTAGGTCATCGAGAAGTTGGTGGCAATCTTGATGCGGTCGCTCACGTAGTAGTCGAGTGCCACACGCGTGGAGAAGCGGTTGAGCTTCTGCTCGATGACGGAGCCGGTCTCGTTGTCGAAACCGCCCGAGATACGGAACGTGGCCTTGTCACCGCCACCGGTGATGGAGAGGAAGTGGTTCTGACGGAGACCGAACTGGGTGACGGCGTCGCGCCAGTCGGTGTTGTTGTTGTACTGCTCATACTCGGAGAACGTCGGATCGTAGTTGATCTCGCGGATGTTGGCGGCACCGTCGTTCTGCTGCGGGTTGAAGTACGACTCCTTGAGAAGCATGGTGTAGTCGTCACCGTTGAGGAGCTTGTAGCCCTTGGGCTGGTAAGTGCCGGTGAGGCGGAGCGAGTAGCTCACGCGGGGACGGCCCTTGCTGCCGCGCTTGGTGACGAGCTGGATGACACCGTTGGCACCCTGCGATCCGTAGATGGCTGTGGCGGCGGCGTCCTTGAGCACGGTGATGCTCTCGATGTCCTCAGGGTTGATGTTGAGGAGCTGTGCGAACTGCTCGTCGTTGGCCGAGTTGACATCGAAGTTGCTCATGTCCACGTTCCATGTGTTGCCGTTGACCACGATGAGCGGGTTCGACGAGGTGAGCGACGACACGGTGGAGGCACCGCGCAGACGCATGGTGGTTCCGGCGCCGAGGTTACCGCTGACCGACACGATGTCCAGTCCGGCGATACGTCCCTGAAGGGCCTCGTCGATGGTGTTCATGCCCAGACCCTCAAACTCCTTGGTAGAGATGGTCTGCGTGGAATAGGAGATCTCTCGCTCGGGGATGGCGAGACCGCCGCCCGAGAGGCGCTTCTTGGCGGTGACGGTCACCTCCTTCAGCGTGTTCTGGCTTTTGAGGGTGACGTTGATCTCATCGCTGCTGAAGGGCAGCACCTGCGCCTTGGTACCCACGAAGCTGATGCGCAACTTGTTCTTGGCGGGGTTGCTCACCTTCATGGAGTAGTTACCGTTGACATCGGTCGTCGTCGACTCGATGATACGCCCGTTGGCGTCGATTTCGCAGACGGCGGCGCCCATGACCGGCCCAAACTCGTCGAGGACGGATCCGTGCACGGACGTGATCTGCTGGGCTGATGCCTGCATGGCTACGATGCAGAGCATGGACAGCAATATGTATCTTAGATATTGTTTCATGGGTTATCTCCTCCTTGCTTTAGCGTTGTTGTGTCGTTTGGCCGAGGCGTTGGACAGGCCGATGACCTCTCGCCAGGGCTTGAGCTGGTCGCGGTCGTAGAAGAGCGGTCCGTCGATCTGGTGCACCACGACGTCGGAAGCCTGATAGATCTGGCTGGTGGCCACCTTGTCGCGGTTCTGGAGCCAGTACTCACGTCCGATGACGTTGTAGAGGCCGTCGGCCTTGATGACGTGGCGCTTGTTGCCCAGCTGGTCCTCGACGTTCATCTGGTTGTCGTCGGCGTTGACGGTGATTGAGAAGTAGCGCTTGTTGGCCGGGTTGATCTTCGACGACTCGTAGCGCACGCTGTTCTGCGGTGTGCCGCCGATGAAGACGCTGTTGTCCTGGATGTGGTAGCGCAGGAAGTTGTTGATGATGTTGCCCAGTGCGGTCTTCGCGGCATCGTAGGCTTTCTTGTCGCCTCCGAAATCATCGGCCGTCAGGGCGTCCACGTCATCCCAAGTGGGCAGGTACCCCTCGTCGATGAGTTGCTGCACGGTGGCGTTGGTGGGCACATAGACGGTGTAGTTGTAGTTGTCGAACACGCTGATGTTTTTCTCGCCCGTCGCGGGGTCGTACTGTCCGAGGAGACGGTTGGCAAGGAGCGACGAGCCCTGCAGCAACTTGAAGAAGGCGCTAAACTTGTCGTTCTCCTGCAGGATGCTGAATGTGCTGCGCTGGCTGGTCAGCGGCAGGGCGTTATCCACTACATAAGCCTTACCGTTGCCGGATCCGCTCTGGTCGTAGATCTGTTTCACCACGACATTGGTGCCGGTCTCCTGCTGGAAGGCGCCGTTGACAGTCATCTGCCCGGCCTTGCCGGCATGGCGCACGATGACGGGCGATCCGCCCTTCGACTTGTAGATGGAGTGTCCGTCCTCGACGTTGCCCACGACGATGAGACTGTTGAGGAGGTCCTCCAGGCGGTCCTTCACCTGGTCGGCGCTGGTCACCGAGTCCTTGGAAGCCTCGTCCACGACACCGGTCGACAGGTCATAGTCGTAGCGGTTGGCCACGACGGTCTTGCGTTTGTTGTTGTAGGTGAAGCGGTAGAGCTTGGTGCGGTTGGTGCCGTAGGTGCAGGGGTCCACATAGCAGAGCATGGCCTTGTTGGTGGGCAGGATGAAGCTGTAGTAGGAGTCCATGGAGTTGAGGTAGGGCTCGAAGTTGAGATTGTCGATGCCCCAGTAGATGACGCTCATGATGCCGTCGGCTCCGTTAGAGTTGATCAGTGCGGGGAAGCTCACCGAGCGGTAGTCGGCGGGCGTGAACACCTTATTTAATAAGTATACCACACCGTTGCATCCCATGAAGCAACTGTCCACGTCGGCGGTGGTGATGCCGAGGCTCACCTTGGTGGTGTTGTCGACGATGTTCTTGAACTTCGAGGGCACGGTCTCCGAGAAGGTATTGATCATGTTGATGTTCATGAGCTTCACGAGCACGTTCATGGGCACGTTGTCCCATGTGCCGTACATGTCCTGCAGCACCTTGCCGTCGGCGTTCCACCACTTGTTGAAGGCTTCGTTGGAGGGCACGAGCATGGCTCCGGCGTCATAGTGGAGGTCGTAGCCCGATGTGTTGCTGTAGATATAGTGGTTCCACGTGGGGTCGTAGAGCAGCTTGGCGTCGACGGCCTGCCCGTTGGGATCTGTCGAGAGCTCGCCCGACTGGGCCGCTCCGTAGCCACCGGTGTTGGCCGTCGTGGCGAAGTGGCGGAGCACAAACACGGAGTCGGTGTTGTTGTACAGGCGGTTGTACTCCTTTGTGGCAGCGTCATCGTAGTAAGGTGCCGAGAAACGGTCAAGCAGATTGTTGAAGCGGCTCATGTTGGCGTGCGTGCGGATGATGCCGGCCATGTTGTCGGCCGAGGTCATCACTCCGTCCACCTTATGTATATATCCGTTCTTGCAGGTGATGTCGCGTTCGATGATCTTCTTGCCGTTGACCCATGCGTCGCTGGCCGATGTCGACTCGCCGTTGGTGAGCGTGGCGAGGTCGTTGTCGGTGATCTTGTTGAGCTGCATGTAGGCGGGCAGGAAGTGGATCATGGGCTGGGTCGTGTTGTCGCGGAGCAGCACGATGCCGTTGGTGTGATCCTTGTACTTGGTCCAATACTGTGTGTTGGGCATCTGGTCGGGATAGATACGGGCCACGGAGTCGAACACTGAGACGGCGGTCTCACGGCGCATACACATGCCTTCCTCGGGCGGGTTGCCGCTTACATTGCTGAGCAACTCGATGAGGTAGGCGTTGTTGACCATCGAAGAGTTGAAGATGAGCTTCTTCTGGGCCTGGGTGAGGTCCTCATACTTCTTCACTCCCCAACTGTTGGTTTGGAACCATTTGTTGAAGGCATCGTCGTCGGCAACGAAGAGCGTCTTGCTACCGGTCTGGCTGAGCACGGCGGTCTGTCCGAGGTCGTCGATGAGACGCAACGTGTACGAGTAGTTACCCTCCTCCTTGAGCTGGTCGTAGATGGAGTTGCCCAGCCACGACGGTTGCCCGTTGAGGATATCCTTCTCGCACGACTGCAACATCGGGGCTCCGGTGGCCAGCAGGAGAGCTGTAGCCGCCGTCAGTGCCTTGCGCGTGGATTTCAGATGTTTCATGTGTGGATATGTTAGGTTTTGTTTCATTTTGCAGCCAAGGGTCCGCATGCATGCGGACAGGGCCTGATAGGCTAAGGATGCAATTGCAAAGATATATTAAAAGGATGAGAACTGCAAGTTAATTTATAAAAAAATGGAGATTTAACACTTAAAATGTTTAACACGGTCTCAATGGATAAAAAAATAGTCCAATGGATTGAAAAATCGTCTTTTTGCCCCATTTTTCCGAGATTTTATTTGCGGCCATTTGCATTTTTCCCTATATTTGCGGCATCGTTGAGCATGGGGTGGCACTCTACGGATTGTCCCGGTGCCGACGGCACATGAAAATCGAAACATCAAAAAATCTTTTAAAACCAAACATCTTTTTATAAATCATAGCTTATGAAAAAGTCTACTACCATGAGACAACTTCTGTTAGCCCTGATGTGCCTCTTTGGCCTCAATGCCAGCGCACAGTTCTCGGCCACGCTGAAGCAAGGTCCTACGAACGACTACTCGAACGTGGGACACCAGTTCAAGTTGACAGAGGTGGCCGAGGCTCTCGGCACCGACACCGCCACCCTCGTGGCACAACTGTCGGACATGGAGAACACCAAGGTGTTCGCCGTCATCGACTCCACCGGCACCGTCAACACCTACACGGGCAACCCGGGTGAGTTCTGGCTCACCAAGACCGGACAGGTGCACGAGTACAACGGCGGTGCCTGGTTCGTCGGCCAAAACTTCGACGAGGAGAACGACATCTTCAACGTCTACGTCGGCCAGATGCCCAACTACTTCACCGCTTCCGACACGCTGCAGGTGAAGGCTGCCCTGGTCTACGGCGGCAAGACCGTCACGTTCGACATGACCTACCAGGTCTACGTGCCCCAGGCTCCCGCGGCTGAGCTGGCCATCTCCAAGCTCAACATCGTGGGCGAGGCTGCCGCGAGCATCGAGCAGTATCCGCGCTCGGCCTACGACATGGACAAGGTGTATGTCAAGGTCAGCGACTTGGCCGAAAAGCTGGGCGCCAGCAAGGAAGACCTTTCCTACATCGTTTCCAAGATCACCTACCTGCCGAAAGTCGACCAGACCTACGGCATGATGTCCGACTCGCTGACCAGCGTCAGCACCAACGACGGATGGATGAAGCGCACCATCGACAGCAAGGGTGACAGCACATGGAGCTGCGGCAGCAACGCCTACGACAACACCGACGTGCTCTACACAAACAGCTTCAGCTACAATGCGGACAACGACACGCTGACCTGCCAAATCGGCCAGTATCCCAAGGCCAACAAGGTGGGCGACAAGCCCAACTTCGACGCTTACCTCGTCTATGGCGACAAGGCTTACAAGGTGAACTACACCGTCAACATCATCGAGGCTCCCTACCATGGCCTGGACGAGATGACACAGGTGGGCGACACCACCATCACCACCAGCCAAATGCCTACCAACGACTACTCGACCACCAGCATCTATCCTAACATGACCGCCATCGCTGCCGCTCTCGGCGTAGCAGAAAGCGACGTGCAGATGCAGGCCATCGACGCCAACGGCAATCTCACCTCTGAATATTCTGCCAACAACGGCGGTTTCTGGCTCACACAGGCTGGCATCAAGACCGACTGGGGCACAGGTGCCTACTTCTTCGTGGAGCCTGCCTCCAACGGCAACTACACCGACATCCACGTGGGACAGTATCCTGACGTAGCTCAGTCTGAGGACACCGCACGCGCCACACTCTACTTCGTCAACGCCGACAAGTACTACAGCGTCAACGTCGTGCTGGCCATCGAGAAGAGCAAGAATCCTGAGCAGAGCCAGTTTGAGAGCGTGGCCAAGCGCACCGTGACCATCCAGGGCCTGCCCGGTGACTACCAGTGGAGCACCACTGACAGCAGCATCCCCGTAGAAGACATCAACGCCGCCATCGGCACCACCTCGCCCGTGCTCTACGCTTACATCTCCGACTCGCTGCGCCGCAAGAGCCCCGATGCCTATCCCGAGACGATGGTCTACACCAAGACCTACAACATGAACCCGGCTCCGGGCTTCTGGCTCGACAAGGACGGCAAGTCAATGGGCTGGACCTCTGACGCACAGTCTCCTTGGGGCATCTGCACCAGCATCGCCGACGGCAAGTACACCTTCAAAGCCATGCAGTATGCTGCCGACCAGCCTGGCACGGCTTACTCCGGACAGTTCTTCCTCGTCAACGAGGAGACGGGCAAGATGATGACCGTGACGCTCAACTACCAGGTGGTGTCGGTCATCCAGACCATCACCGAGGTGGGATCCACCGACATCACGCTGCCTGTGGGCGATACCGACCAGGAGGTTGACTTTGACCTCGCTCCTGTGGCCGAGGCTCTCGGCACCGATGTGACCACGCTCATCTCTTCCTACAGCCTCGTGGGCCGCAACGCAAGCGGTGTCTACACCGAGGGTGTCGATCCCGTGCAGACAGGTCTGATGTTTACCAACGACGGTGCTTGCGACAACAATGGCGGCAACATCGGCATCCAGTTCTCTGACGATGGTACCAAGATCATCATCTACGCCAATGCCACCGACGAGCTCGGCGCAGGCTACAAGGCTGACGCCACCATCGGCTTCGAGATGAAGGGCGAGAACGACGAGACCAAGATCTACCTCATCAACATCACCTTCATGAACGCCGAGGACTATGCCACTGGCATCGACGGCATCCAGCAGAACGCCAAGAAGGACGGCAAGATCTACGACCTCAGCGGACGCCAGGTCAGCAAGCCCGCCCACGGCCTCTACATCATGAACGGCAAGAAGTATGTGGTGAAGTAATTCACCCGCACCCACCAGCGCGCGGCTCCCACAGCCGCCCACTCTGGGCCAAACGACAATAACGAAAGCTCCCGCAAGCCTTGGTGCTCGCGGGAGCTTTTTTGTTGGCTTGCCTCAAGAACGCCAAGGTCGGCAAGCCTTCTCTTGCACGAAAAAATCTCTGGCCGCGTCAAAAAAGTCGCCGCTTCGCTTGCCCATACAGCCCAAATAAGCTACCTTTGCAAATATTAGAGAACTTCACATGACGACCTACTCATCCGACCGCCGACTGCCCGTGGGCGTGCAATCCTTCAGTGTGATTCGCACACAGGGATACTTATATGTTGACAAGACCGACCTCGTGTGGCAACTGGCCAATAGCGGTAAGAAGTATTGCTACCTCAGCCGCCCTCGCCGCTTCGGCAAGTCGGTACTCATCGACACCTTGCAAGCCTACTTCGAGGGGCACCAAGAGCTCTACGACATGGTGTTGCCCGCCCTCACCCTGCGCAAAGTCAGCGATGTGCAGTCAGTGCAGTCAGACTTGATGCTCGCCTTGCAACTGGGCCAGTTGCCACACGCCAGACGCTGCCCCAAGGCGCTCATCGCCGACGTGCCCTACAGCAACAAAAAGTTGGCATCGATGGACATGGAGGAACGCTATCGACTTATCATGAGCACCATCTTCAACGCCATTGGTTGCCATGTGGAGGTTGAGCACATGATGGCCAATGGTCGTGACATGGTTGTCGAAGTGACCCATTTCATCTACGTCATGGAGCTCAAGCTCACCAACAATGGTGGCCTTGCCTCAGCCGAACGACAAATCCGTGACAACTGTTACACCGCTCCCTTCCGTGCCGACAAGCGCAAGGTCATTGCCCTCGCCGTGGAGCTCGACAACCAAGGCAAAGGTCTCATCGACTGGAAAGAGGTAACGACCTAAGCGATGACACGCTCAAGGCGGATGGCAAATACACGTCCTAAACTTCAGGTTAAAGCAATTGTACACTTAAAACAGCTATTATATAGGGTGTCCAGTTAGATGCTCCGAAAAACAGATACTGAAATCACCCGTTAAGTTGTTAATATAACACTCTGATATTTAACGTTTTGAGTAACGAAATAGCTCTTTGATAATTTGCATAACTATAGAGTCAACCAGTAAGTGCAAAATTAAGAATAAACTCTGAAGAACACTTCTTTTGGTGTTGAAAAGTTCTATAACACCTACTTTACAAAAACATCGTTCCCTAAAGAACAGTATCTTGCCATCAAGCCACTTTTTGACTTTTCCATCTGCAAATCTTGATTTGGGTGACGCATTGATGAAGTCAGGAGAAAAAACTGAAAACAAAAAAGATAGCCCTAAAAATATTTTGCACATCATCAGATTTTAGGTATCTTTGCAACGGATGTCTCCCCCGACAGGGAGCGACATCCAAGACATTGTGGGCAAAAACAAATGCATTCGCTATTATTTCGCGTTTAGCCAAGAGCGTCGGAAACTCTGATTGGAATAAAAAAGCACGATAATAATATGTGACAGGCGGCGCGTATCGTGACCCCTGGAAAGTAGAATAAGCGATGCACACGCATAGGCGTGGTGCATACTTATGTACTTTCCGGGGCTCCAATCCGACGCCGCCCCGTGCTAAACGCGATAAGGATGGCATCACGCCTTTCTTATGCCCTGTCGCGTTTTGCGGATTGATAGTTGAGTGCGCTAACTAACAACTATCAATCAGCTATGGCTAACAAATCATTAAACAAAGCGCGGGCTGACAAGAAAGACGAGTTCTATACGCAGTTCTACGATATAGAAACCGAAATGGAGGCCTATCTCGATTACAATCCTGATGTGTTTCGAGACAAGACAGTCCTGCTGCCTTGCGACGATCCCGAATGGAGCAACTTCACCAAGTATTTCGCGCAAAACTTCGAGGCGCTGGGCTTGAAGAAACTCATCTCCACAAGCTATGCGCCTGAAAGCATGACTTACAAGAACGGGAGGCAATTGTCAATCTTTGAAACTCAGTCACCCAAGTTTGACAAGGACAAGACTAAGACACACGGAAAGATATTTATTCTCTCCTACAATGCTTGCCCGAACGAACATGTATGTCTTGACAAACTACAATGGCAATATCTTGATGAAGACGGTGATTTCCGAAGCAAAGAGGTAACAAAGCTAAGGGATGAGGCCGACATCATTGTCACTAACCCACCGTTCTCTCTTTTTAGGGAATTCTTAGGTTGGATAGAAGATGCCCACAAACAATTTATTATCATTGGCAACATCAACTGCGTCACGTATAAGGAAGTTTTTCCGCTCATACAAAACAACAAGATATGGATGGGGTGCACCATTCATAGCGGAGACCGCGAGTTTGGCGTTCCGGATGAATACCCTCTGAAGGCGTCCGGATGGCGTGTTGATGAGAATGGAAAGAAGTTTATTAGAGTGAAAGGTGTCAGATGGTACACTAACATTGACCATGGTCAACGTCATAGTCCGTTATCATTAATGTCGATGGCCGACAATGTAAAATACAGCAAACACAAGGAAATAAAGGGTAAGAAATATGCCAAATACGACAATTACGATGCGATTGAAGTGCCTTATACAGATTCCATTCCAGACGATTATGACAGAATGATGGGCGTTCCAATATCGTTCTTGGACAAGTATTGCCCTGAGCAATTTGAAATTGTGGGAATGGCTAAGCGTGGTGCGGGTGATCCATCCTTACGGTCAAAGGTTTACACCAAAAGCGATTACCCGAACTACAGCGACTTAAATGCAACACCAACTATAAAGGATGATAATGGTGTTCTGCATAATACATATCCTCGCATTTTAATCCGCAAGAAACAATAGCCTTATGGAAGCAAAGTTAAAAGAATATACCGTCAGGGAGTTGTGCGAGGGTTTCACCTACAGCGAGACTGAGGGAAAAGGCCTGTATGGCCTGGCAGGCAAGCTGACCATACAGCCCGAGTACCAGCGCAACTACCTCTACAGCGAAAACAAGGGCGAGAAGGAAGTGGCCGTCATCGACTCCGTGCTGAAGCGGTATCCGCTGGGGCTGTTCTATTTCAACCAGCTGCCCGACGGACGCTTGGAAGTGCTCGACGGACAGCAGCGCATCACCAGCCTCGGACGCTTCCTGCAAGGCAAGTTCTCCATCATGAAGCGAGACATACCCTACAAGTTTGATGCGCTGAACGAGGAAGACAAGAAGCTGATAGAGAACACCCAGTTGCTGGCTTACATCTGTGAGGGTACGGAGGCGGAGATCAAGGAGTGGTTTGAGATCATCAACATTGGCGGCATCACGCTCAACGAGCAGGAGAAGCTCAACGCCGTCTATTCGGGGCCTTTCGTCACACTCGCCCGCAAGGCATTCTGCGACAAGAGCAACTCTCACGCGCAGAAATGGAGCGCCTACATCGCGGGGTCCTTGAGCCGCCAAGACTTCCTGCACGCAGCCCTGTCGTGGGTGAGCCACGGACAGGTGAAAGACTACATGCAGGAGCACCGGCGCGACACGAGCATCGACCCACTCAAGCACTACTTCAGCGACGTCATCTCCTGGATAGAGCAAACCTTCGATGAGGTATACCCCAAGATGCGGGGGCTGGACTGGGGCCGCCTGTACGAAAGATACCACACGATACCTTATGACCATACCGACGTGTCTGAAAAGGTGAAGGGTCTCTATGATGACCCTTGCGTGCAGGACAAGAAGAATGTGTTCGAATATGTGCTAGGCGGGTGCCAAGACACCAAGCTGCTCAACGTCAGGGTATTCGATGATAACATGAAGCGCCGCGTCTACAAGCGGCAGACCGACGAGGCACGGGCCAACCACGTCAGCAACTGCCCGCTCTGCGCCTTGGGACATGACGCCAACCGTGAGAAGATATGGGCACTCAAAGACATGGATGCCGACCACGTGGAGGCGTGGAGCAAGGGGGGCGCCACCGACGAAAGCAACTGCCAGATGCTCTGCAAGACCCACAACCGGGCGAAGGGAAATCGGTAAGCCCACACGGATGCCACACAACAAGCGAATCTCATCCGCATATCAACAAAAGATTGCATCCTCTGCGCAAGGGGGGGGGGCGGCGGCTTGCCAACATCCTTCCGGCAAAAAATGAAAAGACGACCAGCCGAGCGTTTCCACGCGCTCGGCCAGTCGCCTTTCCTGTTTTTGTCGTGCCAATGTGACCTTACTTGCCCATCTTGGCCTTGGCCTTCTCCACGTCCTCGTCCTTGGGGGGTTCCTTCTTGGCCAGCATCACCACCTGGTAGACAAAGCCGGTGACCCACTCGCGCGAGAAGCCCAGGCGCTGGTTGTACTTGCGGATGCCCAGCACTGCCTTCACCACGCCAGGATCGGTGAAGTCGTTACGGTCGAAGATGTCAGACACGGTCTTCTGCGTCATCGTATAGATCGCCTTCTTGAAGAGGGACGGCACACGAAGCTTAAACTTCATGAGGTTGCCGATGAGCATCATCAGGTCTTGCGTGAAGTTCTGGAACTGTATGAGGTAGACCTGCACGTCCGGCAACTTGTGGCAGTTGCGGCGGATGCTCTGGTCAATCTCCTTGAAGAATGTGTCGTCGGTGCCGTAGATCTCCTTCATCATCTTCTTGCAGTGGCTCTTCTCACCCACGCCCAGCTTGTTGTTCTGTGTGGGGACGTGCAGCGTCGACTTGAAAAGCCTGAGGTCGGGCAGCATGCCGATGTTGGTGATGCCCAGCTGGGCGGCAAGCGTCGCCTGGAAGTAGACCCGCACCAGTGTCATGTAGTCTTCCATGCCGCCCGTCTTGGCTTCCTGCTGCTTGGAGCCGAAAATTTTAGATAATAATCCCATAAAAAATTCTTAAACTATTTTTCTTGTCTAAACATGATTGGACGGTGCAAAAATACAACAATAAGGCGAGAAAACAAAACAATCATATATTTTTATTAACAAACAGAGGCCACGTATCAAGAAAAAATCGTAACTTTGCCGCCAAATTAAAGGTACCCTTATTTTCAGACAATACGCGTAATGAAAGGAATAGTATTAGCCGGAGGTAGCGGCACACGCCTCTACCCCATCACAAAAGGCGTGAGCAAGCAGCTCATCCCCATCTTCGACAAACCGATGATTTATTATCCGGTGTCAGTGCTCATGCTGGCCGGAATACGTGAGATACTCATCATCTCCACCCCCTATGACCTGCCGGGCTTCCGTCGCCTGCTGGGCGACGGCCACGAGCTGGGTGTGCACTTCGAGTATGCGGAGCAGCCCAGTCCCGACGGATTGGCCCAGGCGTTCATCATCGGAGCCGACTTCATCGGCAGCGACAGCGTCTGCCTGGTCCTGGGCGACAACATCTTCTATGGCTCAGGGTTCACGGGCATGTTGCGCCAGTGTGTGAACGAGGCCGAGCAACAGGGCAAAGCCTCGGTCTTCGGCTATTGGGTCAACGACCCCGAGCGATACGGCGTGGCCGAGTTTGACGGCGAGGGCAACTGTCTGAGCATCGAGGAGAAGCCCGCCAAGCCCAAGAGCAACTACGCTGTCGTGGGCCTCTACTTCTACCCCAACAGCGTGGTGGACATTGCCCGCCACATCAAGCCCAGCCCACGTGGAGAGCTTGAGATCACAACCGTCAACCAGGAATATCTCGAGCAAGGCGTGCTCAAGGTGAAACCCTTGCCACGCGGCTTCGCATGGCTCGACACGGGCACACACGACAGCCTGTCGGAGGCCAGCACGTTCATCGAGGTCATCGAGAAGCGACAGGGACTGAAAGTGGCCTGCCTCGAGGAGATAGCCTACAAGCAGGGATGGATCAGCCGCGAACAGCTCAGGCAAGTGGCACAGCCCATGGCCAAGAACGGTTACGGACAGTACCTGCTGCGCCTGGCCAGCGAGGAACGGGGATAAGGAGAAGCCCCAAGGATAAGTTCCAAGCCTACACACAAAGGGGCATAGCCCGCAAAGCCATAGGGAGCATGCATCCCGCAAGCAAAAGATAAAGGGTAAAAAGCTCACCAAACAACAAGGAAAACAAAAAACAAAACAAACAATATGGAAGAAAACAAAATCTTGGACGTGGCACAAGCCGCACCACAAGAGGAGGAATCGTCCAGCATCAACTTCGCGCTGATCTACCAGACACTGGTGCTCAACTGGAAGTGGTTTGTGCTGTCGGTCATCATCTGCCTTGGCGTGGCTTCCATCTACCTGCGTTACACCACTCCTGTGTACCAGGCCTTTGCCAAGCTCCTCATCAAGGACAACGACCAGCAGTCAGGATCGAGCCGAGCCAACAACATGCTCAACTCGGCCACGCTGGGCATGATCTCCAACTCCACCGGTATCGACAACGAGATGGAGATTCTCTCCTCACACTCGCTGGCCGAGCAGGCCGTCAGGGACCTGAAGCTCTACACCACCTACTATACGGTGGGCAAGGTGAAGGACAACCTGATGTACAAGGACCAATACGTCAGCGTCGACATGGACCCCGCACACCTCGAGCGCCTCAACGCGCCCGTCTCGCTGGAGATCCTGCGTGAGGGCAACAAATACCACGTGACGGGCAAATACTATGTGCCGGTCAACGAAGATACCGCCGACGGCCCCTACACCATCGACAAGACCTTCAGCACGCTGCCCGCCACCCTCGGCACGAAGGCCGGCATTCTCAGCTTCATGTCCAACGGCGTGGTGCCCATGCCCGACGGCGCCAAGATGAAGGTCTTCATGCAGTCGCCCAAGTATGCCTCTTACAAGTACGCGGGCGCACTCAGCGTCTCACAGACCAGCAAGACCACGACCATCGCGCAGCTCACGCTCAACGACGAGAACCCGCAGCGTGCCGTCGACTACCTCCAGCAGCTCGTCATCTGCTACAACCGGCAGGCCAACGAGGACAAGAACGAGATAGCCATGCGCACCGAGGAGTTTATCAACGGCCGCCTGGAAAAGATCAACGCCGAGCTCGGCAGCACCGAGGGCGCCCTTGAGAACTACAAGCGCCGCAACAACATGGTGGAGCTCAAGCTCAACGCAGGACAGGCCGTGGCCAACGCCGACCAGTACTCGCAGAAGCTCACCGAGGCCAACACGCAGGTGGCACTGCTCGACGAGATGCGTTCCTACATCAACAATCCCGCCAACAAGTACCAGCCCCTGCCCTCCAACGTGGGCCTCAACGACCAGAGCGCCACATCACTCATCAACAGCTACAACCAGCTCGTGCAGCAGCGCAACCTGCTCCTGCAGAGCGCCAGTGAGACATCGCCGTCGGTGATGCCGCTCACGCAGCAGCTCGATGACCTCTACAGCTCCATCAAGCGCGCCCTTGTGCAGGCACGCCGCAGCATGGACATCCAGCGCAACTCTGTCGCCTCGCAGTTTGGCAGATACCAGGGACAAGTGGGCGAGACACCCGAGCAGGAGCGCATGCTCACGCAGATAGGCCGCCAGCAGGAGGTGAAGTCGGGGCTCTACCTGATGCTTCTCCAGAAGCGTGAGGAGAACTCCATCTCACTCGCCGCCACGGCCGACAAGGGCAAGCTCATCGACCAGCCCGCTGCCGGCGGACGCGTCAGCCCGAAGAAGCCTGTCATCATGCTCATAGCCCTCGTGCTGGGCATCGGCATACCTGCCCTGGTGCTCTTCCTCATACAGTTCTTCCGCTACAAGATTGAGGGTCACGACGATGTGGCACGCCTCACCTCGCTGCCCATCCTGGCCGACGTGGCCGTGGCGTCCGACACCGCCAAGACCAAGGCCGACATCGTGGTCCACGAGAACAAGAACAACCAGATGGAGGAGATCTTCCGCTCCATGCGTACCAACCTGCAGTTTATGATGGGCGACCATGAGAAGGTCGTCATGTTCACCTCGTCGACATCGGGCGAAGGCAAGACGTTCAACGCCGCCAACCTGGCCGTGTCGTTCGCCCTGCTGGGCAAGAAGGTGTTGCTCGTGGGCCTCGACATCCGCAAGCCGCGCCTGGCCGAGCTGTTCGAGATCGACGACAAGCAGCATGGCATCACCAGTCTGCTCGTCAAGGACGACCCCACATGGGAGGACATCCAGGCGCAGACTTTGCCATCAGGCATCAACAACAACCTCAACTTGCTCATGGCAGGCATCATCCCGCCGAACCCCGCCGAGCTCGTGGCCCGCAAGAGCCTCGACATCATCTTCGAGCAGTTGCGCGCCCACTATGACTACATCATCGTCGACACCGCTCCTGTGGGCCTTGTCACCGACACACTGCAGATCAGCCGCGTGTGCGACGCCACGGTCTTCGTCTGCCGCGCCGACTTCACGGCGAAGGACAGCTTCGAGATGATCAACAGTCTCAGTGCCGAGAAGAAGTTGCCTAAGATGAGCATCGTCATCAACGGCATCGACATGTCGAAGAAGAAGTATGGCTACTACTACGGCTACGGCAAGTACGGCAAGTACGGCAAATACGGACACTATGGCAAGTACGGCTACGGCAAGTACGGCAAGTCCTATGGCTCCTACGGTTCCTACGGTTCCTATGGTTCCTACAGCAACAGCCACTACGGCGACAAAAACGACACTTCCATCAAACGATAAGGAGGGCTAATCGCGCATGACCATCGCCATCGACTTTGACGGAACCATCGTGGAGGACCGCTATCCGGCCATCGGCCCCGAGCGGCCCTTCGCCACCGAGACCCTGCGCATGCTCATCGAGGAGCGCCACCAGCTCATCCTTTGGACAGTGCGCGAGGGAGACCGGTTGCAGGAGGCCATCGACTGGTGTCACGAGCGCGGTGTCGACTTCTGGGCTGTCAACCGTGACTATCCTGAGGAGGAAGCCGCCAACAACAACCATTTCAGCCGCAAGATCAAGGCCGACTACTTCATCGACGACCGTTCGGTCTCGGGACTCCCCGACTGGGGACTGATCTACCGCATCATCCACGACCACAAGACCTACGCCCAACTGCTGCGCGAAAGCATGGGCCAGACCGCGCCTGAAGACTTGCCGCGCAAGAAGCATTGGTGGCAGATCGGGTGAAGTGTTACCAGCAATAAAACAAGAAGAAACGGCGCTATTGTCCTAACAAGACAATAGCGCCGTTTCTTCTTGGTGTGCTCACATACAACTGTTCAGTCCAAGGGTGGTGGCCACGGCCGACAGGATGCTGAGGGCCACCTGAATGATGTTTCTCCACGTTTGCTTTGATATTCTCATAAAGGTCATTGATTAAGAGGTAATGATGTAAGGTGATCGAAGGGCAAGCCCCCTCAGCCGAGACACGGGAGCGCAGGGCACGAGGGCTTGCCACATGAGAGAGAGAGGTGCCGCGAGGCGACAGCCTACTGATTGTCACTCTCCGCCGGGCTGACGTCGACGGCATTCTTCGGAGCCTCCTTGGCGGTGACGCCATAGAGCAAGTCCTTGACGAAGGTGCCCTTGCGGTGGTTCTTCTCCGACACTTGACCGTTGCCCACGAAGTGCACCTCCGGTGAATAGTTGATGCGGAAGCCCTTGACGTTCTGCGCCCCAAACTCAGCGCTGGTGTTGGCACCGCTGGTGCTCAGGCCCACCTTGAACGAGCCGATGCCGTCGAGCTCCACCTTGTGGGAGTTCTGCAGATGTCGCTTCAGTGCCTGTGAGGTCTCGGCCAGTACGGCCACCACATCGGCGTAGGTCACGGTGGTGGCGTGGGCGATCTCCTCCGCCAACTCCTTGGTCGACACGACATTGAGCATGACGCTGCGGCCATACCACTTGCCAAAAGATGAGCTGCCATTGCGCTTGTCCTGATACTTACGATAAAAAACTGCCATAATGCTTTTCTTTGTTTTAAGGTTAATAAAATGGTTGTTTTGTGTTTGTGTCGTGATGTCCGTCCGTTCCCGGGCTACAGGCGGTATCATCGTTTTGACGGTTGCAAAGGTACGACCATTCTCCCTTTGCGCCAAAAAACGTCAGGGTACACCACGGGACGCCATCGCATCCATCACCTCACCTCCAAAGGCTTACGGTTACTCATTTCCAGCGACATACGGAAATGCACGAAGCCTTTTTTTATGCACTTTTTTACCAGTTCATCCTAAATCCGAAACTTGGGCTTCGTATATTTCAAGCATTACATCAAAAAGTGGTGTGCCACTGCTTTATTAGAAATCAGTGACACACCACATTTATTACCAATCCTCATCTTCATTTCCAGAAAGGCCATTCTTTATGCATTCTTCAATTTTGTCCATGACAACATTTGAATAGGCATGGGCCATCACAAGAGCCTTGCATGAAGTCTTTTTGTGGGCATCTTTCTTTGCAAATGGAAAACAAGAGTCCAAAGTCCACTTCTCATCAGAACGAGTAGGTGGTGTACTGGAGCCTGCTAATGCCCCCAACCATCCTCCACCAATCAGGCGAGCCACATCATAAAAGGGAACTGTGTAGGTAACCCTTACCTTTTCATCTTTGATGTCACACTTGATGACCGGCTTGATGCTCACATTGTATGCACTTGTGCCTCCAGCATGTTGGGCAATGTCTGCAACATATCCTTGTGCAATAATGGTTCCAAGTTCCTTGTCATTCAACTTAATGACCGAGTTCGCATCATTGAAGGTCGCAGTAAACCAATAGTTGAGCAACACATAAAGCTGTTCTTTGGTCTTGCCTTCCGCAGGTATTACCTGCACATAGGTAATGGCGTTGTTCTTGTCGAGAGTGAGCTGAGAACCAAGATTGGTTGCCGCGTCAACCCATTTCTCGCCAAACTTCTCTTTGGCGTACTTTTCAAGTTCGTCAGCTCTCAAAATTTGAGCGTTCACGGATGCGCTTACCGCAATCAACGCAAACAAAACAAACAGAATCTTTTTCATAAATTCATCTTACGGTTAAACCTATTTCTTAGAACTCAAAACCAAGTTTTACGGTAATGGCCTCTGTATCATACAAAGTGGTGTACCTTGTATACTCCATACTTGTATGACTTATGAAACGGTCGAAAGTCTCGAATTGCAATTTTTCTGTAGTATAACCAACAGATAGGTTAATGGCCTGTTTCTCATTGATGGAAAACCTGCAACCGGCCGAGGCATTGACATACAGACCGCCACTGTTTGTTACATAGGTTCCCCCTTTGACATCAACAAATGGGCTAACCTTGTTTTTCAGAAAGTTGCAGCGAATGTTGGCGAACACCGGTATATCCACCTTGCTATCTCTGACATCAAGGGGAATGTCCATATCCTTTGTCTTGTAGGATGCCATAAAATGCAATCCAGTTCCTGCACCGATAAACAGATAAGGATTAATTTGATAGCCATGTGATGTGTTCACTTCGAAACGACCGAAATCATAATCACCTATTCCGACCGAATACCCTGCATCAACAAAGCCACGATAACAGTTCTTTGCCGTGTTCTGAGCGCTGGAAGCGATGGCAGAAAGTAGCAATGCAAACAAAAGAATTACCTTTCTCATAAGTTATAAAATTAAGTTTTACTGTAATATTATCTAACTCTGATGCAAAGGTAATCTACTTCTATGCAGTCTATCTGCACATGAAAGATTTTTCTTATAAAATCAAGAAATGGTGTATCAGAGTATTTGTGGCTCCGATACACCATTGAATTATTAGCCTTTATTTTCAAAAGAGATCGTATACAAAATTCCCGAGAATTTGTGTTTCTTGTTATAAAGATGAATATCCAAGTCCCAATTGCATCGTAAATCTTCATCTGTACAATCAGTGAAATCATGTCCAAAAGGTACCCAACCATGTGCAATGCCAGCATCAGGTCTAATACAAAGCTCTGCGTCCATTGCTTTGACAGTCATGCAGCGTTCATGTTCGATATAACCGCTATCAATTATTTTAGCATTTATTCCCACTAATTCCGATATTGCATCTGACAAAAAATTATTTCTTGCAGAGTTACTTTTGTAATCATTATTGATGTTTACATTGTAATTGTCAAAACCGGTTTCAGCCAATGGTTTAACTCTAATACAAATACTTTTAATTGTAACACCAATTTTTTGTTGAAGTTCACTTATGAAATGTGCTAACAAAATACACCCCAGAGGGCTGGATAAATATCTGTCGGAATATTCCATTGTTACCTCTTTACCTTTCAAGGATGAAAAAATCCGATTCCATTTGTTATTATGTGGTTCAACAAGTTTGTCAAACAAGTTGTTCAAGTGGCAATCCACCAAAATTCTTGTGTCAAACATGATGATACCATTACTATTTGCCATTTGTTGTAACATGTCTGGCAAATTGTGATCAGAGTATTTTAACTTGAAGTCACTCATTGAATAAAAAATGTCTCCATTTCCCCAAAATGCAGACAATGTGTTGTTAACATTTTCCCCGAAATACGTTTTCGTCCTGCCGTCATCGAAAACCACAGTCATTAATGGCTTTAAGTTTTTGGGTAAGACACCATCAACATGCTGGAACTTATGTTTAAACATTGCTGTTACCAGCGCCGTCTTTAACGATATGGAACAATTATTCAAGTCGATGACTCTATCTGTGACAAATGCGACATCAATTCCATATAGAACGAGTTCATCAACAAGTTTGTTATAAGGAAAGTCATCAACATGCCAATTAGAATAGTCATTGTCAATATACAGTTTCATCACTGAAACATTCTTATTTCTGGTGAGTTGATATATTTCTGTCGAAAAATCTGTTGTTACAGCAGATGCGTCATGAATGAAGTCAGTAATATCCTTTGGGGCTATTCTTGACATGCGTTCCATTTCCAACCAATCTAAGGCCTTTTGACGGTTCAAGCAGTTCAAGTACCATTGAGACTTACGATCTATGAGGCATTTTGTACAAGCACGCTCACAAGAACAACCAGACAAAGTTTCATAAGCCTTATCCAATACCATATCTTTATATTCACGGAAAAGAGTTGAATAGCCAGCCCCACCAAGTGCAGTGTCATAGATGAAGATAGAATGGTTGGAACCATCATATCCAAAATCAATCTCTCCATCATTTACCCCCAACAATTCTGTAAGTTTTCGGCTCAAGATTACTCCCAAAGAATATAATGTCTCTTCGTCTTTTTCGAGAGTATTGTCAGCTTTATAGAACTTCACCTCAACAAAGTCTGTTTGATAACGACCAACAAGAAGAACGTGTCTTCTGATGTTTCTGCCATTCATCTCGCCTCCTTGGCAAGGAACACCTGAAGATAAATGTTTATGCCCTGCTAATATTTTATCTGAAAGGTTGGGCTTAGCCTCCGATGCCATTCTTCCACAATAAGGACAGAAGGCATAACCATAACCGCTCCGTCCCTTGTTAAAGAACAAAATTTCAGATTTTGTCGTTGAGCAACGAACTATCATCTTTGCAGAAGAAGTTCTTCCCTGCCATGGATCCATTTCAAGAAGTACAGGCTGTATGAGATTCATTTCTCCTTGCACATTGATTTTACGTGTTGGCTTTGAACCAAAAGCAACGCTAAAAGCCGCAGGTTCAACAACCTCTGTAAATCGTTGTTCTGTAGAAATATTCATGTCTTTTATTCCATGCATGGAGTTTTTTTTACCACATTTTGGACAATCATTCAAAGCACTGCCATGATTGATTGTAGTGTATCCACAATGATTACAATTCTGTATGATGTATCTTACTGTATTGTCATCATACATATTCTTCATCAATATTCCAGCAGGTTCATACGCCCACTCATTCTTAACCACCTGTTTTCCTGGCGCATAGGCAGAAATTGCTTGACTTAAATGCATTGTTGGATAGTTTGTTTCCTTCCCATTATTTAACATACATTCTACAAGTCCAGTAGGTATGCCTGCACTTGGCAGAAATGAATTTTCAGCCAAATAAGTCAGAAGCGAAGTCTTTAGAAAATTTTCCATCTGTCGTTGGATGGACCTTAATGCAACACTACTTCCGCCCTCTTCTTCTATAGTTTTTATAGATTTATTAAGGCTATCCATATGTGCTTGAAATAAATTATATACTCTTACTATATCCTTTTTTGTAGCGAAGGCAGAATCGCCGAACGTGATATTATCCAAAACTGTACCACGCACAATACTTTTATAAGTCTCGTCAAGTTCTGTTCTTTGTCCTGATATAATAGCATCTATATGATTAATGAAAGAGTCGTAATATGTCAAGTCTTCTGTCGATCTGAAGAAGTCTGCAAGATTCGCTGTAATTCTAATACCACCTTTCATATAAACATAATTTGCAAATACTAAGGCGTTGACATGGCGTTGTATCAGTTGTCGGCTTTCCAATTTCAACATAGGGGTTTCTGTAACATGCGTAATTGGATAGTCGGGGTGTCGCCATGTGTTCGCACCAATAGGGTTGGGGGCACAAAAAGTTAGAGCCAATGCTTTTGACTCGTTTCTACGCCCGGCACGTCCGGCACGTTGTAAGTAGTTTGCGGATTTTGGTGGTACATCATTCATTACGACTTCGCTTATGCCGCCAATGTCCACACCCATTTCCATGGTTGTGGAGCATGACAATACATTCAGATGTCCCTCGTTAAATTCCTTTTCATATTTATCCAAGTCTTCACGTGATTGTTGGGCAGAGTGTTCTGCAGAAATGAAGATGGGCTTTTGGGAATATACCCTTTCATGCAACTCCATATATACACCATGTTCTTTTAGATCCACCAAACTCTGGTCAATCCATTTTTTCAAACAATCTTCTTTCATATCAGATGATTTGAAAGGGAAATATGGAAATTTGAATTCCGTTTTCACCTTGTAACGTTCAAAATTGTTTTTCCCAATATATCCGTTCATTCGTGGACTATAACCGCAAAATGTCACATCAACTACAACATTGTCTACTGGACATAAATACCCTATGTCCATCAATTGTAACTTTACCTTGTCACCTATCAAATCAAGCATGTAGCCTTTTCCTTCAGTATCAACAAGCTCAAGGACATTTGATGTTAAATATCCCCATGCTTTGTTTAGAATACTATTTACAATAGCCACCTTTTCTTTATTGAAATCATCAGTATTGTTATATCCAAGAGCTGCACAAAGGAGAAGAACCAACCGATGTTGGTCATCGCGGACCTTTTCTCCGATTGTCTGATTTACTACAGGCCATTTACTTACAGGATTTCCCTTGATTCGTTTGTCAGAATCCTTAGGGTATATCTCTGTCATATAGGTGTTTTGGGTAAGAAATGGCTTGTCTTCTCCAGATACCATATAATGCCGTCCACCTCTAATCACATAATCCAAACAAATTTTCAAAAAGTCTTGCCAGTCTGAGTCTTTGCACCCTATGGTCAAAAGTTCTTCAGGACATTTTGCTGTTTTCAAAGCGGGATATGATAATCTTACCAACCCCATTGTTTCCAGTGAATTTGCACGTTTGGGAATCCATCCAAATTGGTCAATCAATAATGCTTTGAGATAAACCGTAGTGTTCTCAGCACCTTTCAGCCCATGTGCCTCGTTAAGATGCTTATAAAGTTTTCTAAAGTCTGTATTGTTTTCCAATGTTCTGCTAATCTCACTCCATGAAACCTCTGGTGCCGCTGGGATAGATGCCTTCCCATTTCTCTTTGCCTCATAGCGATCCAATTCTGTCTGTAGCATCGGCGGCAAAGAACCTTTTGGCATTTTCTTAAGATACTGATACGTTTCTTCTTCTTCTTTAGTTAATTCAGATGGTTCAATGTTGTCAAGTCGCATATCAGCTAATTTGTGGAAAATAGCCGAACGTATCCAAGCGCGCTCAACATCCTGGTTCAACCCCATCGCATTACGGGCTGACCCTTGACGGCTATCTGTAAATGTGATGTATTTCTTACCCCCATATAGGACTTCTGTATCTTTTGCTTTTGTTCCTTCCGCATTGTCCAAAATAATGGTTGCGAGAATGCGTCCCATTTGAGTGGCACTTGCTCTTAAATAATTGAGATGACCAAGGTTGTTTCCACAATAAGGACACAAATCAACATTTTTTTCACTGTGACGTAAAGACTTGTATATAACTTTGTCGTCTGTATTCTCTTTAGCTATCTGTATTCTCTTCAATGTGTGATTGAACACATGTTTGTCTTCATGGGTATGATGTCTTAAACATGGAACCTCTGGCTTTCCAAAATAGAACGTAGTAAATCCATCTGCCTCATGTCGATTCTCTATTTCGTCGTTTTGGTTATTCTCTGCTTCTACAAGGTCTTCCTCTGAATCAAAGAATATATTATTGTCCAATTTAATCGTATTCACATGCATTCTAAATCCCTTCGACGTACTGGTTTCGCCAACGACAATAAGTCCTCCGCATGAACGACATGTTGCGACTTCCAACATTTGCGATTTACACACAGGACAGTTATTGTTCTGATAAGTGGTCAGACTCCCTATATCAAGCCGTTTATCCTTATGTCTCGTACATTCTGTATTGACGCAAGCATAAACACCACTGATTGAGCGTATAAAATAATGAATCCTTGAAGGCAGCAATGCTGCCGCCATACCATTAGTTTTATCAAGTCCATCAACTTTGTCTCCTAAAGCGTCAATCAATTCAAGTGATCTTACGATGTCCTTACTGATGTCAGGAGCAATTTGACGAGCAATCTCTTTGGTTGACAGGACAGGAGTGCCATTTAGCTTGTTTCGCAAACTTTTTATATTCTTTATGGTTATATTACTTCCAAACCGCCCGTTTAGCTTGTCTATAGCTTTTTGTGCTATATTTTCATCCATATCTGGTATAATGCGTTTCCCGCCTATAATAACGACACTTTCAATAGGCTTACCAGTCAATTGGGAAACAAACATTTTAAGCTTCGTTTCCGCCATTGGATCTTTTGCATCACCTATTGTTGCCGATGTGACTGCAAAGTTCACTTGGTCGATTGTTACATCAAAGGCGTTCAATACACGACGCAATTGCAATGCCAATTCTGCAGCTGATGACCCAGTATAGGTATGTGCCTCATCAAGCAAAATCCACTTCAGTTTACCGCGTGATTTCTCCAATATATCCCTGTCTTCTGAACGTACAAGCATATAGTTGAGCATTGTTGGATTGGTAAAAAGTATCTGTGGCGGTGTCTCACGAATCTGTGGACGTGTCACTAATTGCGGATAATACTGCTCTGTAAAAGTCTTGTTCCTTTTTGACTTTTCCGTATCGCCATTATAAATGGCATAGGTGATTTTATTTGGCAGCGCGTTACACCAAGCATGAATACGTTTCTGTTGGCTTTTCATCAAGGCATTGAGTGGGTAAAGGAAGATTGCTTGGACACAATCTTTCTCACCTCTTGTTGCAATGTCTTGAAGTACAGGTATCATAAAGCACTCTGTTTTACCAGATCCTGTTCCAGATGTAACGACAATGGTCTTTCCTTTCCCCGACAACATGGCCTTCCAACTCTTTGTTTGATGTTTATAGGGATGACGATCCAACGGGAAACGCAGTTCTTCGTCAATGGATTTGTCACTAAGGGCATCCACAAAAGATGTGGAAAGAATCTTCAATTTAGAAGCATGTTCGCCAAATGTCTCCTTGCTACTTTCCCATGGGAAAATAGATTGAAAAACAGGCTCTGCCATCAAAGGTTCCTCTTTTGAAAGAATATAACGCATATATGCTTGTTCCTTGGCTTTTCCTCTAAACCAGATGGAAACCAAAGAGTCTATAAGAGTCTTTTCGGCAGATGTATAGAATTTTGCGTAATTCATATTTTATTTTGAACTTGTAATATTCTTAATGGTTTTAAAAAAGATGTCGCTATAAGTTTCCTTGAAATATTTTCTGTAAAAATTCACCGTTCTTGCATATTCTATATTTTCTAAAGCAAAGAGGTTGATACATCCTTGTTTATTACATGTGTTTTCTGCTGCGCACATCGCAGCCTCTATCATTACTCTATAATATGGCAGCAATCTTTGCCCATGACTATAATAATTGCCCACAAGTGTGAATTTTGTGATAGGCAAGTCTTTGTTGTCATCAGACAAACCGTGAATTTTTGTACAGTAGTTGTTTATATCAGAAATTGCAAACGGATTGCCCTTTTCTATACTTCCTGAAACGAGGTACGCAGCAAGTTCTTGGGAAATATCTGTTGATATAGTGGTATTAAACAACTCTTGCAAAAGAGAAACAAAAGTAATCAACTTTGCAGACATGACAGGCATCAAAGCCTCTGGCATATCTTGTAACATTTCACCGATGCTTGTTTCCCATGTTTCTGCAGGAATCCAATGAATGGCCATAACCATCTCTTGTTCAAACCTATCAATATCTTGCGTCAAGACATCTTTATATTCATTTAGCCACATAGCTATTATAAACTTAGACAACAACTTTGGATCACGCCCAATTGTTTTTAAGCCATTGTAAGTGGCAAACGGTAAATAATAACGACTACAAATATCGAAAGCTTTGCACACTTTTTGCCAGTGTTTCCCCATCATGACACCCTCTTTGTTCAAGGTGTCATTCCAATTTTGAGTGTTTTGGGCTGAATGTATAGCTCTTTCATCCTTTGTATAGTCGTTATCATTTCTGTTATAATATTTGGGAATTATTCTTCGCTTTGCTTCAGGACCAGAGAATATTATGACCTCTTTATGGGCAAAGTCCTCTGGAAATGAAAATATATTGTCAGAATAATCCATACGTTCCAATCTAATGACATTGAATTCATCCAAAGACAAATCCTCGTCAACAGGTAAAGCAAGTACATCTCCTTCATATATAAAGTTTGTCGTGTCTTCTTCGGTATTGTCTATTATTCGGATGTTTCCATTTTCTATAGTAGTTTCCAATATGAACTTTCTGACAAACAGTTCTGTGCCGAAAATATTAAGGACAACAGAACTTGAACGGTCAAAGAAATTCGCTCCATATAAATAGAACATTCGCATAACGAGGTCATTGTAATCGGCCAGAGATACCAAACCGTCAATTACATTACTCTTCAAGTGAATCATATGTTCATAATCATCAATTTTATCTGATAGATATGATACGTCTACACGTCTTCTTTTTCCAAGTCCCCCGTGGCTCACAATATTGAAATTTGTAAGATTTGTAAGAGATATGATTTTTCGACTGGGCACAATATTGCCATGTGTATCAGTGACTGATACACCATCAAACGGTATTGCTATAGAAACACGCAATACAGGATTGCCCACTTTATATAATTTGAAATTACATACAGACGGGCAAACCTTAGTGTCTTTACTTCGCGATACTTTCCAGCTGTTTTCTGACTGTTTGTATATTTCTATATTGTCATCCTTTTCCATTTCTGGGCGCATTGACCTGTCACACAAGCAAATGATTTCTGTCGAGAATGTATCTTCGTTGTCAGAATCAAATCTGAGATTACCTATAGAATAGAAGCTTTCTGTTGCAGAATGTCCATCTGGAAATTCTACACATATATCAACCACTCCACATGGAAATATGCATGAAGTGTTAAGTTTATGCCATACCGAGTTGTTTACATTTCTAAACCTATATTTCACCTTACAATTGTAGACTCGGTTCTTTTCTTTATCGTAGACACGGACAACTGGTATCTTTGAGAGAAGCTTGTAGTTGGATTTTTCAACCCATGATATATAGTTATCAGAAAACTCTGCAGTATAGGGAGTAAAAGTGTTTGTCAGACCTACTACTTCATCTGTCAGTTCGTCATGCAACTCTATTTTTTTCGTAAATTCGTGGCAGCAGAGAGTTTGTCCGCAAATCACAATAGATTTAGCTTCATCAACTTTCCAATTGGGAGTAAATATTGCCAAATTGTGTTCTGCATTGGCTGTTTCGCCAAACCTGTACAAGCCATCGTCAAGCATCTGAAAAACTTGTGGATATTCAAAATTAGGTGGATAGCAGCCAGCTACAGTAAGAAAGATTCTGTCATCATTGTCACATCTCACCTTGACCTCAACAACAGGATCCCCATTCCATTTAATATCCTTGCCTATGCCTACTGTGATGCGAGTATATATCGCACATAATACATTGCCGGCATCATCTCGCTCCAAGTTCTTTCTTACATATTTTCCAACCAATGTTCCGGCAACAAATACGTCAAACGAATAGCATGTTGAGGTATTTAAACCAGGTATTGACAACGATGATATGTCTTTTACAATATCCATATTGACATACAAGACGCCAATTCCATCATTGAACGTACTCAATTTCCAATGTAGGGAAAAAGGGCGAGTCCTATGGTCGTGCTTTGCCCGTGAATATTCTTTTTTTAGGGCCTGCGTCAGCGCAGCAAGAGACGAGTCTGTATCATCATAAGGCAAAAGAGAATTGTCTCCCATCACGATGGCCCGTGCTATCTGCATTGCTACATCATATATGTTTTCATTCTTGAAAGTTTTTCCTAAGTATGAAATACAGTTCAACTGATTTACAACTGAGAAATCCTCAGAGTTCCAGTCAAAATTTATTGAGGACAATTCACTGACCAGTCCCTTAAGGAAAAGTGTAAAGCTACCCAAATTTTCGCTCCTCTTAATGTAATTGACAGGCAATCCACCTTGATTCAGAAGTGTACGGAAATATTGGGTTCCATGATTTGTGTGGATAAACGAATATCCATGAGCTTTCAATGCTTTACGGGCTGCAACATACAAATCCTCACTTTTGTCAATTTCAAGTCCAATGCCAATTGCTACACTTTCCTTTGACGGAATGTTGCCATGGTAATCCCTTCTCCACCATTCCGCATAACACAGAGCAGCCTCTATGCCGTATTCATCTAAGTCAAAGCAGTTCTTTACCAATGTCTTTTTCAGAGACTCATATTCTTCCTCTGTCAATTTCAATTTCCACAAAGGCATATTCTTATCTATACCTTTCATGTTGCGGGCTTGCAATATCTTAAGGTATGCAGTATGATCGTATGTTGAATTGTATTTATACATAAGTAGTTTCCAAATCTAATTAATCATTTTTGACTTCATCTGCTGCGAAAGCACAATTGGAGTAATCATCATTCTCTGGCAGGGTGTAGCGCATGCCTGCATTGGTTTTTTCCACATCATGTCCGGCACTCTCCAATTCCGTAATGCAGGAGCCTGTAGCAAAGAAATACATGGTGATGATGATTTTGATGGCAGTGTCAATCTCTTGTTCTGAAGCAGTAGGTGAAATGTGCGACTCATCGTTGCGCCATCCCTTTACCAGCATCAAGTACTGATATAACTTCTGATACTCATCATTATCGCTGTACTTCAATGTCCATAATGGACGCACGGCGTGGACAACATCCTTCCATGTCACATCTTGTCCTTCGTATTGAGGTTTCACTTCCTCGCCATTTATCAAGAAGAAAAGTTTTTTCAGGTACGCCTCAAACTTTGTCACCAACAAGTTGAAACTGACGAACTTGTCAACTATAGTCGCGTCCTTGACAAACAAATTTGAGAAGGCACGAGAAATGAATAGTCCTACACCATCCAGACTTTCGAGCGACTCCTTGCCCAATACATAGAACACGCTGTCAAGCACTTCATCCTGTGGGCGCATGTATTTACTTACCCCAGACAGAGTCTCTTTCAGAATGTCTTTTATACTGAACTTAATCTTTTCGATATTGAGTACAACCTCCTCCTTTTCGTCATCTGGCGTATTGTTGTTCTCTCTCTCTTCCTCATGGTAGTTTTCGGCATTTTCCAATGTCACCTCATCATGCAACCATGCGAGGAGGATATGAGCTCTCGTTATCGGGTCGAGAATGAACTTACGCAGAATCTGGTCAGCCTTTGGCATAACAAGGAACGGAGGTACCGCTTTTCCTGTTATCCTGTTCAAAAACACACGGGTCTTCTGCAAGTTGAGTGTCAGTTTCAAGTTCTCAAAGCGATTAAACTCATTCAGGTTCTGCTCGTTCACATCACAACTCATGATGTTGATAAGCTGGCTTGGATTCAATCCAGTCGCCTCGCCAAGAGTCATTATCTGTTTGTGCAACTCGCTTATCTGATATTCGGCGATATAGTCGTAGATGGTCTTTCCCTTGTCAAGGTGCAAGTCGCCGCTCTGTATGTCGTGCAGAATGATGAGAGCCGTGCGCTGGTCTTTCTGTGAGAGTGTGGCAAATGTCTTGCACAGTTCTTCCAAGGCTGATTTCGTAAGTTCGCTTCCTGGTCCTTCCATGTATAAGTTCTTGATGAACTTCTGGAATTTTGAGTCGATGTATTCTGCATCTATGGTACCAGTGCCCGTCTCCGTGATGTAGGTGTCAATGGCATATTCCCATGTATCTTTCGGGTCACCAGGTGTTCCGCCCTCAAAAAGTTCACGGTAGCGTTGCAACAGGATATAATAGGTATGTTCGTCTATTTCCATGATGACCTTTGTATAGGTATCACCATGCTGGAACTCATACACTTTCTTTTCCCAAACAAACCCTTGCAACTTCGCAGCTTCAAGCAGATGAGTCATCTCAGAGAAACATTTTGCAAACATGTTTCTGTCTTCACGAGTGTCAGGCAACTTCTCGAAGTTCTTGATGTCGTGAGAGTGGAAAATGTCGCGGATGGTGAGGAAACGCTGATTGATGTTGGAGAGGTTTTTCTCCAACTTGTCGACAAACACCCCCAAAGGCCTATCCACATACACATCCAAGGCATCATTGATATTCTGCTCCATGGTATATGGATAGCTGTAATACTTTATGATGCCGAATGGCTTGTCGGGACCGAAAAGACGGTTGGTGCGCGAGAAGGCCTGAATGATGTCAACATACTTCATCGTCTTGTCCACATATAGCGTGTTCACCCATTTTGAGTCGTAGCCAGTTAGCATTTGTGTGACGACGATAAGCAGGTCTATCTGCTTGCTATGGTCGTTTTCTATGCCGATGTATGGCTTCTTGTGTGCAAGGCGCTTGGCTACATCCTTCTTGTACTTGGCATAGTTGGCCAGTTGGAATGTCATGCCATACTTGGCGTTGTAGTCCTTGAGCATTTCCACAATGGCATCCTCACGGGCAATGCCTTCGTCAGAGTTGTCGATGTTGTTGTCGAATATCGCCACAACGTTCATCGACGGATAATGCTCCTTGAACAGTTTATAGTAGGCTATCGCCTCCGGGATGTTCTTTGTTGCGAGCATGGCATGGAACTTCCCGTTCTTGCTGAGTCTGTCCCAACCTTTTATGATATCTTGCGCCACGGCAAGATGATGCTTGTCCGTTTGATAGAGGTTCTTTGGCAAATAGTGCTCTATGCCGTGAACTTGCTTGCCGTTCTCCGTGTAGGTGTCGGGCATTTTCAACTCCGAGACAAAACGGTTGTATATCTTCTGTAGCTCCTCGTCCTCGTCAATGAGTCGGAGATATTCCTCTGTTGTGCGTTTCTTGGGCTCTTCGTCAGGATTGCGGTCTTTCAGTTTAAGGTCGATATGACGGAATGCCACCAGCTCGCGCAGTTCATCCTCGTCATAGGTATTTACCATATATGGGTCAAAGCCCAACACGTTGCCGTCGGGTATGCCACTGGCAATGGTATATTTGTGAAGCATATCGCCAAAGAGCGTTTCGGTCATAATCTCGTTCTTGGCATTCTCTTCAAACACCGGAGTGCCTGTAAAACCGAAAAGCAAGGCACGTGGGAACGTGTTCTTGATGCTGATAAGCATGCTGCCGAACACACTGCGGTGGCACTCGTCAACGATAAACACCAACCGCTTCTTGCCTATCATGTCGATAATCTCCTTCGATATGCCCACACCCTCCTTAATGTTGCTCATCTTCTGTATGGATGTCACGATAAGGCGGTCGTCAGCATCCGTGCTTTTCAACTTGGCAAGCAGTATGCTCGTGTCTGCCGTGTCCTGCACGGAGTCGGGGTCATCGGCAAAGCCACGGTATTCGTCCAATGACTGCACCGACAACTCTATGCGGTCGAGCAGGAACACCACCTTGTCGGCATCACCCGAGTTGGCAATCAGTTGTGCCGACTTGAACGATGTCATCGTCTTGCCCGAACCCGTTGTGTGCCAGATGTAGCCACCGCGGTGCTGGTGCTCGTCCCAGTTGGTCTTCTTCACCACATCGCTTATCTTGCTGGCTGCAAAGTATTGGTAACTGCGGAGCACTTTCAGTGTCTTGTCCTTGTCATCGGCAATGGTATAGAATCCCACCATCTGGTGAGCCATCGGGATAGAGAGCAAGTCGGTTGCCACCTGTTTCCAGTCGCTCACAACCGTGTTGTTGTAGTCCTCCCAGTGGAAGAAGAATTGTGTGGAGAAACGGTCTTCCGCTCCAGGATTGGCAAAGTAGAGTGTCTCCTCTGGCGTCATTGCCACGAATATCTGCACCATCGAGAAGATGCCTTTCGCAAACACTCCCTCATGTGTGTATCGCTTCAACTGATAGCAGGCTTGGCTCACATCCACTCGGCTGCGTTTCAGTTCCACATGTACCACGGGCATACCGTTGATGAGTAGCATCAAGTCGCCACGGCGGTCGCCCGTCATTGCCTCCTTGGTCTTGAACTTAGGTTGGCGGGCTATCTGATAACGACTTTGACCTGCCGAGATTTCCTTTGGGTCAAAGATTTTAAGGTATACCTCTTTGCCACAGTTATTCTGGTCGGCTTCATTGTCTCGCTTTATACTAATCTGTTGGCCATTGATAAGTTTGTTGACGGCATAAGGAGAGTCGCACATGTTCACTTGGTCTATCACCTGCTGCATCTCGCTCGGCGTAAGCGGATAGTCGCCCAGTTTATCGATGCCACGGTTGTTGTCATAGAGTATGTTTGCCCAGTTCTGTACGAGTTCTTCCTCCGTCGGGTTCTTTATCACCTCGTTCCATCCGTGATGGAGCAGGTGCTCTGTCAATGCCTCTTCAAAGGAGAGTTCCTTGATGAAACTCTGTATGTCGTTTGCCATGATGTTCTGTTTTTAGTTGTTGTTAGGATTGTCTTTTACAATCTCCCAATGTCCGTTCTTTTTAGATCCGACCCTACATATAGTTCCTTGTTCTTGCAGCCAATTAAGTTCACGTTGTATGGTCTTTCTGCTCAAGCCCAGATACTCCGCCAAAGATTTCGTATTTAATGGGACATTTAATGGGACATTTTCAATCTCTATAGTTTCTTGACTTGCTATTAATTTTAATATATCTCTTTGTCTTTCAGTTAGTTCATCGACAGAACTTACTGCGACATTTAATGGGACATTAGTCTCGCTACCGTTGCAAGGACGGGCTGAAGGCCCAATAAGCACATAGCCCAGGGCAAGCGCAGCGACACCCTGGGTGCTTGTCGTATTATCAATAGTGCGCCCTGAAAGGGCAAAAGCATTAATCCTTAAACACATATTCCTTGTTGTATTCCACTCCATACGATTCCAAAAACTTTCGGTACTCATCTTGAAACGACATTTTCTTGTGATGCATACCTTGATTCTTTACATATTCCAATGTTTTCTCTACGACTGACTGGCTGACGGAGAAAACACCATATCCATTCTGCCATGCGAACGTACTATAATATGGTTCTATTGTTTTCATCCATCTACTGCTGTTGCGTTTTATCTCCTCCACAACATGTGATATAGTGACATCTTTTGATAATAGGAATAAAATATGTACGTGGTCGCATGTTCCGCCTACCTGTATTACTTTGCAGCCTGTTGCATTAACCAATTGTCCTATGTAGGAATGAACGCGTTCGAGGTCGTTTTCACGAATAGGAACACTCGTAGTTTTGATGTGAAATATCAAATGTATGTAGATTTTGCTCAATGACTGTGCCATATTTATAACGCTTTTGCCCTTTCAGGGCGTTGATGATATGTTTGTCGTAATTCATACCCAGGGTGTCGCTGCGCTTGCCCTGGGCTATGCGCTTGTTGGGCCTTCAGCCCGTCCTTGTTTACGACAGTTGCAATTTTTGCACCCGTCGTCTCTTGAGACAATTCTCCATCTTCATATATTTTTTTTAGAAAGTCTGGTCTTCCTTTCTGCTGATTATCTCGTCTATCGTCATAGTGTTCTTTCCTTTCTGTTATACGAACA
>ERZ808240.276-NODE-276-length-70339-cov-14.939673_pt1 | contig 70339 bp, 64 predicted proteins | sample MGYA00521084_ERZ808240 | MGnify/ENA primary metagenome ERZ808240 (study PRJEB31516, sample SAMN03275571) | gut metagenome | biome: mammalia-associated habitat; material: feces | host: Papio cynocephalus | place: Kenya | collected 2012-08-06 ...
TTTATAATGATTTTGTTGTTGGGTATGAGAGCGGCATGACAATGGTAGAAATTGCAAAGCGGAACAATGTCAGTGAGAGGACGATTTATAGGTATAAAGCATATTATGACAAAATGAAAATTGCAGATGAAAAGAACATGATGAACTGAAGTAATAAAATAACAATAATGAGCATATTGCTGACGTCAGCAATATGTTCATTATAGGAGATGAAGCGTATGGAAAAGAAGACTATAGAATTATATAGAAAAAAATTTGATGATATTCGACATGAATCAGATGGTATCGAGTATTGGTATGCAAGAGAATTAATGAAGTTATTGGACTATGTTCAATGGAGAAATTTTGATAATGCTGTAAATAAAGCAATGCTTTCTTGTGAAAATAATGGTAATTTAATAGAAAACCATTTTTCAAAAATTAACAGTACCATTGCGGTTGGAAATGGAGCACGTCGTGAAGTAGAAGATTATATGCTTACCCGTTATGCATGTTATCTTATCGCAGAGAATGGAGATCCTCGTAAAGAACAGATTGCTTTTGCACAAAGCTATTTTGCAGTTCAAACCAGAAAGCAGGAATTGATAGAAGAAAGAATTTCTTATATTGAAAGAACTGAGGCAAGAGGAAAGCTTCGAGAATCTGAAAAACGACTGTCTCAAAATATATATGAACGCGGAGTTGATGATGCTGGATTTGGACGTATCCGATCTAAGGGGGATCAGGCTTTATTTGGAGGATTCACTACAAAACAAATGAAAGAACGTTTAGGAGTGCAAGATAAAAGGCCGCTTGCAGATTTTTTACCAACACTTACTATTGCTGCAAAGAACCTTGCAACTGAAATGACAAATTATAATGTTGAAGAAAAAGACTTACAGGGTGAGACGGCTATTACTGTTGAGCATGTTGAAAATAATACGTCAGTCAGGGATATGCTGGGGCAAAGGGGGATTAAGCCAGAAAATTTGCCCGCATCGGAAGATATCAAAAAATTAGAACGTAGAGTAAAGAGAGAAGAAAAGAAGTTAGCCGAGCAGTCGGGAAAATTGACAAATGAATAAATTGGGAGGTTAGGTTATTGAAAAAGAAAACAAAATGCTACATATACACTCGTGTTTCAACAGCAATTCAGGTTGACGGTTACAGCTTGGATGCACAGAAGGACAAGCTTAGGAAATATGCAGAATTTCAGGATATGGAGATTGTAGGAGAATATTCCGATGAAGGGCATTCCGGGAAGAATATAAAAGGTCGTCAGGAATTTATGCGGATGTTGAATGATATTGAAGATGGCAAGGACGGAGTTGATTTCGTCCTTGTATTTAAATTATCCCGATTTGGCAGAAATGCGGCGGATGTACTCAGCTCTTTACAGCTTATGCAGGATTATGGTGTAAACCTAATCTGCGTGGAAGATGGAATTGACAGCTCAAAAGAAGCCGGTAAACTGCTTATATCTATCATTGCGGCAGTAGCAGAGATGGAGCGGGAAAATATCAGAGTGCAGACAATGGCTGGGCGTGAGCAGAAGGCGAGAGAAGGCAAATGGAATGGCGGATTTGCTCCTTATGGATATAAGCTAGAAAATGGTGAACTTGTCATTGCAGAGGATGAAGTGGAAATTATCCAAATGATTTTTGACAGGTATATTCATACCAATGATGGAATCAATGGCGTGGCAAATTATCTGAACAATCATGGATATACGAAGAAACTGCGTCAGAATGGAACAATACCGGGCTTCTCGGCCAGTTTTATCAAGAAAATAATTGATAACCCGGTATATATGGGAAAGATAGCATATGGACGCAGGCGTACAGAGAAGAAAACAGGAACCCGTAATGAAACTCATGTAGTGGAGCAATCAGATTTCCCTGTTTATGAGGGAGTTCATGAAGCAATTATTTCCGAGGAAGACTGGGATCTTGCACAGGAAAAACGTTCAAAAAATAATTACAAGCGTGAAAAAATTCATGATCCGGAACATGCACATATTTTGTCCGGAATATTAAAATGTCCTTGCTGTGGAAAAGGAATGTATGGAAATATTGCTAAAGTAGGGCGAAAAGATAACAAGACCAGATATTACTATTATTGCAAGAATACTGTGAATGCTACCGGGCACAAGTGTACTTTCCGACGTAACATCGAGCAGTCACAGATTGATGATATGCTTGCAAAGCTGATTACAGCAATGACAAAAGAAGGAAAATTTAAGGATGCCATTCAGGATAAAATTGGAGCAACTGTTGACACAACGGACCTGGAAAAGCAGTTATCTGTGTTAAAAGCAAGTTTTCATCAGGCAGAGACAATAAAAACCCGCCTTGAACAGCAGATGGATAATCTGGATGTTACAGATACCCATTACGATAAAAAAATATCAGATTTACAGAGACGATTGGATGCTCAATATGATAGAATAGATGAAGTAGAAAAAACAATGGCAGAACTGAAGTATTTATAATCCAGATAAAGAAATGTGTATGCTGTTTGAGAAAATTGCAAGTTCAGAAGGATTGTTCTGGCGAAAATCAGAGTAATAACTCCAAGTTTGGAGGATTGAGAAAACTGGAATTTGTCTCTATCAGAGTCCGTAATGAATTACCCACTTGTAATTGCTTAATGCCTTTTCTAACAGCTTTTTCAGTTCGGATAGTTCAGAATTATCTGCAATGACATCAATAAAGGCCTTTAGCGAACAAGGTGGAACAAGTGTAACACCACAGTATGCAAGCCCTTTGCCTTTGACGGAAAGTGTATGCCAATAGAAGTCAATGGATGTAAGCCTTTCGACAACGCCTTCCAAATAGGCGTCATCAACAGAAATACAGGCATATTTCCACGGCTCATACTCGTCATATCGCTTGCCCTGCTGAGGAGCATCCATCATAATTCCAAACTCGTGTTTTGCCATGTAGAGCACCTCCACAAATTCCAATTTTACAGAGACAATTCAATAATCAATGTGGTAAAATGAAAAATAAATACCGGAAAGCAAAAAGGATGTAAAAGACCTATGACATTAAAGAAAACAATAGCACAACATAAATACACTATATTGTTTTGTCTTATATTAATATTCGGTGCTCTGCTGCGGCTGGTGCAGCTGGGGAAGGTTCCCGGTGGTTACCAGATGGATGAGGCTTATGGAGCTTTCAATGCGTACTCTTTGTTCCATAGCGGAATAGATTCCACCGGGCACTACTATCCCGTGTATTTTGAATCCTGGGGCGGCGGACAGAATGCGCTGAACTCATATCTCATGCTTCCCTTTATGCTGTTTACCGGAGGCAGGATTACTCCGTTAATAGTAAGGCTTCCGCAGGTCATTGTGGCAATTTTGTCTTTGGCAGCAATTTATTTTCTGATGAAAGAAATCTTAAATGAATTTGCAGGACTGTGGGCAATGCTTCTTCTTAGTGTATGCCCCTGGCATATCATGATGTCGAGATGGGGATTGGAATCCAACCTGGCTCCCGGTTTTCTGCTTTTTGGTCTGACGTTTTTTGTCTATGGTCTGAGAAAACCGAAATTACTCATTCTGTCGGCACTCTCCTACGGCTTGAGCCTCTATTGTTATGCAACGATCTGGCCCATCGTTCCACTGTTGCTGTTGTTGGAATGGGGATACGGATTTTTTACCAAAACTCTGAAATTTAACAAATACTTTGTGATCCACGTGGTGATCATAGGGCTTCTGGCGTTTCCGTTGTTAGCATTTTTGCTGGTAAACAGAGGAATCCTTCCGGAATTTTCCATAGGACCCTTTTCAATCTATGCAATGACGGACTTCAGAGTGAATGAAATAGCTTCCTCTTTTCAGGAGATACTTTCTAACTTCAGGAATCTGTTATACCTTTTATACCGGCAGGATATCGGGCGCCCGTATGATGTGATCATGCCTTTTGGATTTTTTGGCATTGTAGCCAGGGTATTCATTTTCCTTGGAGTATTTTTACTGGTATTCCGACTAATCCTGGCATTATGGAAGAGACAGACTACTCTGTTGTGGATGATATTTATTCAGCTGACCGGAGCCTTGTTACTGGGATTATTAATCAGTGTGGGAATGACGCAGATTAACTGTATTTATATTCCTCTGGTGATGTGCGGGGCGCTGAGCATATCTTCCGCAACGGATTTTATTGCGAAAAAGATAAACCTGCGGTGGAAAATGGTCGCAAGTATTCTGTTGACGGTACTTCTTCTGGGAGAAAATGTACAGTTTGAAAAGGCTTATTTTACTTCTTATAAGGAATTGGTCAGTGGATATTTTCAAGAAGGAAGCGAAGAAGCAATACAGAAAGCTATAGAAATTGCGGCAGACAGCGGTCGTGAGATCGAGGTCGAAGATGCCATCAAGTATCCCAGTGTTCTGCTCTACGGAGAAATCGATGCCGAAGAATATCTTGCAAACAGAACATTGAGCGATGTACCTCCCAAGCCGAAGGATTTTCTGGGAAAGGGAATCCGTTTTACCATGGGAATCAACTGGGAGCACATCGACAGCAATAAGATCTATATTATTTACTATACAGATGCAGAGAAATTTGATGGATTCACTCTCCTGCCCTACATGAACTGGTATGTGGCATATTAAAACGAAAAATAAGCCCTCACATCATCATGTGGGGGCTTTCGCATGTCAAAAATTTTTTTCATTTACGCGCTCAGATCCAGATTCCGTCCAATCAGTGCGGCAGCATCGGCGGATTTCTTATTTTGCTGGTAAGGATTACTCTCGTCTCTGTAGCTGATTTTGGTCGTGGTGGTGCCACCGGCGGTATAGACGGTGCCGCATTCGGGGCATACCGCAGTACGTAGGGAGACCGTAGCGGAGAGAACCTTGCCGTTATTCTGTGCCGCTTTGTTGTAAGCGTTGGTCACATGCTCCTGCTCATGGGCGCGAACCCTGGAGGCAGAAGCCTGCGGTGATATATGGGATGCAGATTTGAAGGAGACCATCTCATTGGAACCGTCCTGGTATTTGCGGTTCTTGCAGGTCTCGCATTCCGCGGGAGAAGATTTCCTGCCGGGCTTTTCCACATCGGATTTGCCGGGATTTATCACAACATCTTTCTCTTCGGACTGTGCGGAAGATACTGCTCCGGTAGAATAACCGTATCCGTAATTGCCGGTCAGACTATAATTACTAATTCCATAAATACCTGCCATAGAACTTCTCCTCTCTGTATAATGTTTTGCTGCTCTTCTATTTCTTCTATTCTGCCCTCATTGTAACACCGGCATTCCATATGGGCAAGTTAAGATTGCCGAAAAATCCGCTCAACTTCCGAAATTATCGAAGTGGTTCCCAGGATTACAATGGGATTGGCAAAAGAACCAGCCAGAGCCAGTGCCTGTTCTACCGAATCCGTCCATTCTGTAAGGATCCCCTCTGTAGCAAGTACATCTCGTTGATGCGATGAAAAATGATAATGAGGATTGCCGGATTTGGTGAGGAGGATTTTACCTGCCATATCCCTCATGGATCGGACCACACCGGCATAATCTTTATCTTCCGGAATCCCCGCGATAACGGTGCAATCCCGAATCCCCAGATGCTTAAGAACCTCTTTTACATTTTCACAGCTGGCAGAATTGATGCAGGCGTCCAGCAGAATAAATGGATCAGAACTTAAAATATCCATCCGACCCGGATGATGGATTGCTGCCAGCTGGCTGCGAATCCGATCACACATTGTTTCCGAAAATATCTCCGCAGCATCGCATTCCGGACAAATGTCCTGCAGCACATCTACACATACAGCCAGTGCCAGCGCGCAATTTTTCGCTTGATGTTCTCCTAACAACGGAACCTGCAGATCCGGATACATATGATCTCCAATCACTACATCAAACTGCATTCCGGAACAGGTATAACGGATATTTTCCGCATGAAAATCCCAACCGTAGATTTTACAGGGAACATGCAGAGCCTCGGCATGTTCCATCATTACCCTAAGCACTTCCGGTTCCTGCTCCGCAAAATAAGCGCACTTCTGCTCTCCGGTGATGACGTCGGATTTGTCCTCGGCAATGGCAGTCAGCGTATCGCCCAGTTCTCTCGTATGCTCCAGAAAAATCCGGTTGATTACGGCATAATCATGGCGGATATTGTTCACATCATCGTATTTCGCACCTTTTCCGCATTCAAATACATTAAATGAGGTCTGCTTTTCCTGAAAATACGTCAGTGCCAGATCTGTCTGGATACCCATGGGACTGACGCATACCGATTCCGGCAGACCAGAGGCAATATTCAAAATCTCCGGCTGAATCGCATTCATCAGACGGCAAAAGTCTGCTTCGTTTATCATCGTGTCATTGACGCGGAAGCGTTCTCTGAAGTCCGTGATATGGGGACTGGTCATGAGCCCTACCGTGAATTTCGTCTGCAGGATCCGGGAGATCATGTTGGCGACGGAGCCCTTTCCCTTGCTTCCGGTGACGACGACGCAGGGCGTAAGAGATTTCTGCCGTAGCAGTTCTCCGGTCAGCTCCGGATGTCTTTTTCCGGCATCTTTTGCGGCGTAATCCTGATGCGCGGCAGCCCGCAGATAAGAGGCATAGACGAAGTCTTCCGCCTCTTGTGTAGTAGTGATTTTATGAAATTGCAGTGGTGTTCCGAAAGTTTTTTTCATAAAAATATTCCAGCCTTTCAGTAATCTGTAAAGTCGGATTGTATCGTCTCGATAATTTTCCCTGCAACATTTATCCCGGAGGCTTTTTCAATACCTTCCAGTCCCGGCATGACATTGATCTCACAAAAATAAGGTTTCTTTTTGCCAAAAAGCAGGTCGATTCCCAAGAAATCCAGCCCGGTCTGTTCATAAATATCCCGGGCAATGGTACGGATGGCAGGGGTAATCTCGAAAGGCTCCACGGAAGCTCTCAAAGCCACATTGGCGCGGAAATCCCCTTGGGATCTGCGCTGCATACAGGCAGTCGCCTCCCCGCGGATACTGTAGAAACGCATATCTCTGCCATAGCTTTCGGAGATAAATTCCTCGAAGAGCCATTCTTTTGATACAGGATAAGAGGAGGACAGCTTTTCATAATCTTCCCGGTTCCGGATGCAGACAATCTCCTCTCCCATGGAGCTTTCCAGCCCTTTTCCCACAAAGGGGAGCTCCAGCTGTTCTTCGATCGAAGCAAAAGGCAGAAGGGAAGTTCCCAGGATATATTTCGGGACCAGAAAAGCCTCGGAGTGAAGTCTCCGTATCTGTTCGAACTTATTAATATAGATATTATAGGCAGTTAAGGGGTTATAGCTTCGAGTGGCAAGTGCATTGATGGCATCCTTCTCCTTCCCCCATTTGTAGCGGTTTATCACGAAATCCCGGTGTTCCAGCACTCTTCCGCAGTTGATTACGCCCTCCGGTGTTACCATGGTATCATAAATTCCGATAATCTGCAGATCCACATCCCGGGCAGCAGCTTCCTCCACCAGCCGGTTGCAGGTGTACGCATTACTCATTACATTATATTTTTCAATCAGATATCCCTTAAGCACTGTAAATTACCTCACAAAGACCGCATTCTCATGGTTAACATATCAAAATGTCATGAAAATAGCAAGAGAAAGCAGTTGCCTTTTCTCACCGGGAAGAATACAATAGGAAAATTGCTTCAAAATCAGCGGTAAAAGCATTCAGTTGCTTATCACTGAGTTTTAAGATTTCCTGAATACTTGCCATTAAGGCTTCCATCAGGATGCAAAGTGACCTGTTGAAAGTAATGTCTGCCATTTCATCAACAAGGAAGAAGAACAGCTCACCAAGAGTTCGCTGATCTTCATTTTGACGCTGCTCCATTGCAAGTAACATATATCGGGTAAACACGATCGCCACGTGGGCTGTCAGTGCATCATAAGATAAACTATAGCATTCTCCAACCAGGTTCAGCATGGATTTGCAGGTTTTGAAAAAGACCTCGATCTGCCAGCACTTTCCATAAATACGAATGATCTCTTCCTCGGAAAGCGTTGTATCTGTACAGATAAAAGCAAGCCAGTCCTTACGGTTTGCCTTGTTCCTTACGCATACGATTTTCGCCGGAACCGGATTTGCCTTTCCTACCATAACATCAACAGAAAGCAGATACTTTGATCTGCCACGGCGCTTTTTGTTCCGGGAATAGTTTTCTTTGATATTCAGCTGTTCACCACCGTACGAATATTTGATCCGGCTGCTTTTCTTGATCATGGCAATCACATCCATGCCTTTTGTATGGATGGCTGTGACCTGTGCCGGGTTGGAAAACCAGGAATCAAACAGGACATAATCCGCTTTCAGCCCCGCATTGAGGGCAGTATCCAGTAAAGCCATCATTGCTTCTGGTGCTTTTGTCTGATCCAGCGCACGTCTTTTTCCTGCAAGGGTTCTGTTGTCAAAGTCCTTTACCGGGCCGATGATATTTGTATCCTTTGCAGATGCTAGCAGGCAGCTGTTTAAAGGGATCAGTGTGTTTCCATCACTCCAGCTTAAAGTAAGCATCCGGAAGCCCTTTTTGAAATGCATATCCGTGTGGTCAAAAACTTTTAATCCCAGTTCCGTTTTCTTGCAGCTGGTTCGGCTGAAAAGACTGTCATCAATGATGAAGACATTTTTTCTTTCCGGATCTGTCAGATCACGAATGTCATGATTGACGATATCAGTTGCAAGAAGAGAAGTAAAACGAAGCCAGTTTGTTTTTGAAGAATTAAGGAAACGGTAGAAAGTGTTCTTGGAAAACTCCTCCTTAAAAGAGCCGGTCCGCTGCTGCATATACATACTTCTTCCGACAAAAATGTTGCTGAGTTTGTAACGAAGCAGGGAAACAGGAGAAACACCTTTTTCCTTCATTCCATTGCATCTGGCAAGAAGCCTGCCAACATGATGTTTGGAAAAAAATCTCTGAACACAGTCAATTAAGTCATTCTCATCGAAAAGGTTTTGTGGTATACTGGACATGGCATAAATCTCCTTTGTGAAGATGGTTTCTAGTCAATTCCATTATACCAAACGGAACGGGTTTATGCCTTTTTTATTGGCTGAAATATTGAATTTCAAAGAGGCGGCGGATCAGGCGAATATTGCCAAATCGGATTTCCTGGCACGTATGTCTCATGAGATCCGGACCCCCATCAATTCGATCCTCGGTATGAACGAAATGATACTTAGAGAGAGTAAGAGCAGAGAAATCCGGGGTTATGCGCAGGATGTTATGAATGCCGGGAATTCACTTTTAAGCATAGTGAACGATATTTTGGATTCTTCCAAGACCGAATCCGGTAAAATGCAGATCATTAATGCAAAATATGATCTCAGCAGTCTGTTGAATGATGTGGTTAACATGTTCACTGTGAAGGCGGAGGAAAAATATCTGAAATTTTATGTGGAAGTAAATCCCGAATTGCCCAACAATCTCTATGGCGATGATGTCAGAATCAAGCAGATATTCGTTAATCTATTGGGAAATTCCATCAAATATACGGAAAAAGGATCGGTCACGCTCCTGGTGGACGGCTCCGTGAACAGGGACTGGGTGACACTGCGCGTACAGGTTAAGGATACCGGTATTGGTATCAGGCAAGAAGATCAAAAGAAACTGTTTGAAGCTTTTGAACGGGTGGATCTGAATAAAAACCGTAATGTGGAAGGTACCGGACTGGGATTAAAATCACCGGGAACCTGTTGAGGATGATGAACAGCGAGCTACAGCTGGAAAGTGTCTACGGAGAAGGTAGTAATTTCCACTTTGAATTATTACAGAGAATTTCAAATGGAGAGAAGATTGAAAAACCGGAGATTTTCGTAAAAGGGTGGAAAACAGTCACAAGGAGTCGAAATACAGAGCAGTATTCCGTGCACCGGATGCGAAGGTACTGGTAGTGGATGACAATGTCATGAACCGAAGCGTGTTCCGCAATCTGGTGAAGCAGACAAGGGTACAGGTGACGGATGTGGACAGCGGTATGGCGACACTTAGAGAGGTAGAAGAGAAACATTACGACCTGATCTTTTTGGATTATATGATGCCGGAAATGGACGGTGTGGAGACATTCCGCCGCATGAAAGAGATGGAGAACAATCAATGTAAGGATACTCCCCTTATCATGCTGACCGCCAATGCCGTAGTAGGTGCCAAGGAAGAATATTTACGGGAAGGCTTCCATGATTTTCTGTCGAAACCCATTGAACCGGAAAAACTGGAGAAAATGATTCAAAAATATCTTCCGGAGGAACTTTTACAGGAAGCAGATCCCATGGAAGTGCTGAATATGAATATGGATGATGCGGATACACAGACCGTGGAACTGCCGGAGATCGAAGGTGTGGACTGGACCTACGGCAAACTGCATCTGCCGGATGAGGAGCTGTTACTTGACACTACAGTGAAATTCTATAAGACGATTCCGGAAGAAAAAGAAAAAATCGCAAAACTGTTCACACAGTTAGAAGATCCGGAGAGCTTAAACGATTATTGTATCCGGGTACATGCCGTTAAAGGTCTGACTGCCACCATCGGAATCATGCAGTTGTCTGCTCTGGCAAAGGCACTGGAAATGGCAGTAAAACAAAAGGACCTGGAGAAAGTGGGAAGACTCCATCCTCTGTTTATGGAAGAACTGGAAGCCACCGAAGAAAAACTCCGGATACTGGCTCCGAAGGAAGAACCGAAGAAACAGGCGGATCCCATGCAGGCATTGCCGATGTTCGGGATGCTGCGGGGAGCACTGGATGACAGAGATTATGATACTGCGGATGAATTGATGGAACAGATTCTGCAATATGAATACAGTGAGGACCTCAGGGAGAAAATCAGTGATCTGGAGGGGCTGTTGTTGAACCTCAGGGCAGAGGAAGCAATAGAAGTCTGTGATCGCATTATACAGGGTATCATGAAGGCTATGCGGTCATAGCAGGAGGGAAAGTTATGAAAAATATATTTCTTATAGGAAAGTTTAACCGGATTACGCAGGATTTTAATAATTGCCTGTCTGGAAAATATCATGTTCAGCTGGGATCGGACAACAGTGATATTATCCGTGGAATGTTAGCGATGAATCCGCCGGATCTGGTGATAATCAATCTGATGGCAATGGAATATTCCCACCAGCAATCCCGAATTACTGGAAGCCGTAGGAGGAATTTTCGCCAAACAGAAATGGGAAGAGAATGAAATCGCCGGAAAAGCCGAAGAATATGTCCGCGGTGATGAAAAACCCGCAGAGACTTCAAAACCTCAGTTCAGAAGACATGTGACGGACAAGATGCCTGTTATGGGAAATATTGAAAAAACAGAAGCTGACGGCGATGTCACATTAGATGACTATGAGACGTTAAAAGCGCAGATCGAGGCAATGATCGATGTGGAAGAGGAGAAAACTCCGAAAGCGAACGTTTCTCCAAAAGAGACTGTCAGAAAACCGGTGGCAGAAGAAAAGCCGGAGAAACCGAAGCAGCAGATACTCTTAGTAGATGACAATGCGATCCAGCTTCGTGCTCTGAAAGGAGCACTTCAGAAATATTATGATGTGGCAATGGCGACTTCCGGCAAGGAAGCGGTACATATGATAGAGAAAAAACTGCCGGATATGGTATTTTTGGATTATGAAATGCCGGAATGGAACGGTAAAATGACTTTGGAGCAGATCCGACAGATCGGAGGTGCGGAAAAACTCCCGGTAGTATTTCTGACAGGAGTAAAAAACAAAGAGAATATCAAGGCGGTAATCTCTTTGAATCCGGCGGGATATCTGTTAAAACCCGCCAACCAGGATATGATCATGGATACCATACAGAAAATTTTGGGGGAGAAAAAGTACAATTCTTCTATAGAAAATCTATTGAAAAAGAAGCAGCACCCTGCGTATAATAGGAAGCATAAATAAACAAGTACCACAGAACAATCAGAAGGAACAAAAAGAGGAGACACACAATGAAATTACTCGAAGAGCGCATCCGCAAAGACGGAACGGTAAAAGCAGGGAATGTATTAAAGGTAGATTCTTTTCTGAATCATCAGATGGACATCGATTTGTTCAATGAAATGGGAAAAGAGTGGGCGCGTCTGTTTGCAGACCGTAAGATCACGAAGATCCTGACGGTGGAAGCTTCCGGTATCGGCATTGCCTGCGTAGCGGCCCAGCATTTTCATGTGTCGGTGGTGTTTGCCAAAAAATCTCAGTCAGTGAACATTGATGGTGAAGTATATTCCACCAAGATTGAATCTTTTACCCACAAAAGAGTATATGATGTGATCGTTTCGAAAAAGTTCCTGAGTCCGGAAGACCATATTCTGATCATTGATGATTTCCTGGCCAACGGATGTGCACTGGAAGGTCTGATTGATATTGTAAATAAAGCGGGAGCTACGGTGGAAGGTGTTGGTATTGCGGTAGAGAAGGGTTTCCAGAAGGGTGGAGATCTGATCCGTTCCAAAGGTATCCGTGTGGAGTCTCTGGCGATTGTGGAAAGCATGGATGACAAGACCGGAGAAATCACTTTTCGTCAATAAAATAACTATTCAGAACCACATTCGCAAATGAGTTAATAAAAATTTAATACTTCTCTTGACAAGAAGTCAGACAAATGCTTATACTGACTAATGTTGAGACTACACAATAAAGGGGTTGTATGAAAGTGTCATACACCCTTTTTACGTTAAACTCACCGGTCTTATCTGCAGATCTGTGTCCGCGCTGCCACCATGGATCTGTAACGAAGCAGCAGCGCAGAAAGAGGAGAATTATGAAAAAGAAAGTCGTAAGTTTACTCGCAGCTATGGCTCTCGCAGTTACTGCTCTGGCAGGATGCGGATCCAATGATGCAGCTACCACCGGTACCGAAGCAGCAACCGTTGCAGCAACAACCACCGAGGCAGCAGGTACTACCGAAGCAGCAACCGACAGTGAAGCTGTTACCGGTGTAAAGGCAGGTTTTATTTTCCTGCATGATGAGAACTCTACTTATGATCTGAACTTCCTGAATGCAGCAAAAGCAGCCTGCGAGAAGCTTGGTATTGAGTACATGACCAAGACCAATATTCCTGAAGGACAGGAAGCTTATGAAGCAGCCTGTGAGCTTGCTGATGCAGGTTGTAATTTCATTTTCGCAGACAGTTTCGGACATGAGGACTATATCATTGAGGCCGCTAAGGAATATCCTGATGTTCAGTTCAGCCATGCAACCGGAACCAAGGCTCATACAGAAGGTCTTGATAATTTCCACAATGCATTCGCTTCCATCTATGATGGCCGTTATCTTGCAGGTATCGTTGCAGGTATGAAGCTGAATGAGATGATCGCTAACGGTGATATCACCGAGGATCAGGCTAAGATGGGTTATGTAGGTGCTTATACCTATGCTGAAGTTATGTCCGGTTATACCTCTTTCTTCCTGGGCGCTCGTTCTGTATGCCCCAGCGTTACCATGGATGTAACCTTTACCGGTTCCTGGTATGATGAGACCGCTGAGAAGGAAGCTGCTAACAAGCTGATCGAGGGCGGATGCGTACTGATCAGCCAGCATGCAGACTCCATGGGTGCTCCTACCGCTTGTGAGACCGCAGGTGTTCCCAACGTATCTTACAACGGAAGCACAGAGGCAGCCTGCCCCAATACCTTCCTGGTATCTTCCAGAGTTAACTGGGAGCCTTACTTCGAGTATGCCATCAAATGTGTAGCAGACGGAACTCCTATTGACACCGACTGGTGCGGTACTCTGGAAACCGGTTCTGTAGAACTGAGCGATCTTGGTACAGCTGTAGCTGAAGGTACCGCAGAAGCAGTAGAAGCTGCAAAGGCAGATCTGATCGCAGGCAAGACCCATGTATTCGATATTACTACCTTCACTGTAGACGGCAAGACTCTGGACAGCTATGAAGCAGATATTGATACCGATCCTGACTATACTCCCGATCATGAGGTAGTAAGTGACGGATACTTTCATGAGTCCGATGTTGCATTCCGTTCCGCTCCTTACTTCAATGTAAGAATCGACGGCATCAACCTGTTGGATGAGCAGTATTAATTTGTAAAAAGACTGGACGGCGCGCGCGTTTATTGCCGCGCCGCCCTTTTTCTACCTTGTTGATTTTCTGTGGATGGACAGGATAGAAAAGGAGCGGCAAGGTACTAAAGTACCTGAAAGTTTGCAGGTTGTGGATAAATTGGAAAGGTGACTAGGATGGAAAAAGAGACAAAAGTAGCTGCGGTTTCAATGAAAAATATTACCAAGACTTTTGGATCCGTAATCGCTAATGATAAAGTAAATCTGGATATTTACAAGGGTGAGATTTTATCATTGCTTGGCGAGAACGGCAGCGGTAAGACGACACTGATGAATATGCTCTCCGGTATTTATTTCCCGGATGAGGGACAGATCTTCATTAACGGTAAGGAGGAGGTCATCAAATCCCCCAAGGATGCATTACGGCTTGGAATCGGTATGGTGCATCAGCATTTTAAACTGATTGATGTACTTTCCGCTACCGAGAATATCATCCTGGGACTGGAAGGTAAGCTGAATATTAAGGAGGCTTCCCGGAAAATAGAGGAAATCTGCCAAAAATACGGATTTGAAGTGGATCCGAAGCAGAAAATTTACGACATGTCCGTATCTCAGAAGCAGACCGTAGAGATTGTAAAGGTTCTGTACCGTGGTGCAGATATCCTGATTTTGGACGAGCCTACCGCCGTACTGACACCGCAGGAGACCGAGAAGCTCTTCCATGTTCTCCGGAAAATGAGAGATGACGGGAAAGCCATCGTTATCATTACCCATAAAATGCATGAAGTGGAATCCCTGTCAGACAGAGTGGCTGTACTCCGTAACGGCCGGTATATCGGCAGTATGCTGACAAAGGACACCACTGTAACCGAAATGACCAATATGATGGTGGGACATGCGGTTACTTTGAATATTGACAGACCGGAGCCTGTAAATCCCAAACCACGTATCGAGGTACAGGGACTGACTGTGCGTAACGAGGACGGTATCATTAAGCTGAAGGATGTGTCCTTCACCGCCAACAGCGGCGAAATCCTGGGAATCGCCGGCATCTCCGGCTGCGGACAGAAGGAACTGTTGGAGGCCATTGCCGGTTTACAGGTAACAGAAGCCGGTACCATCAGTTATGTGGAAGATGATGGAAGCAGAGAAATGTTGATCGGTAAGGATCCATTGAAAATTGCGGAAATGGGCGTATCTCTCTCCTTCGTACCGGAGGATCGTCTCGGTATGGGTCTGGTAGGCAATATGGATCTGACCGATAATATGATGCTGCGTTCCTTCCGTAAGGGACACACACCTTTTACCAACAGAAAGCCTTCCAAACAGCTTGCAACAGATGTCGTAGAGAATCTGGAAGTTGTAACACCCGGTATTACCACTCCGGTGCGCAGATTGTCCGGCGGTAATGTACAGAAGGTTCTGGTAGGAAGAGAGATTGCTTCCGCACCCACCGTATTGTTAACGGCTTATGCGGTACGGGGACTGGATATCAATTCTTCCTATACTATTTATGATTTGATTAACGAACAAAAGAAAAAGGGTGTTGCCGTAATTTTCGTAGGGGAAGACCTGGATGTATTGATGGAACTGTCGGATCGGATCATGGTACTTTGCGGCGGAGAAGTCAGCGGTATCCTCGATGCGAGAAAGACAGATAAGAATGAGGTCGGTATGCTGATGACCAGAGTAGGAGGCAAAGAACATGAAGGAGAAGAATAAAGAGCCTTTATTTCATATCGTAAAAAGAGATGCACTCCCCTGGTATAAATCTCTGGGTATCCGCTTCGCGGCAATCCTGCTGGCGTTAATCCTGTGCGGTATCATTACGACGATCACCACGGGAATCAATCCGTTGCAGGTATATCAGTCCATTATTCTGGGAGCTTTCGGATCTGTCCGTAAGACCTGGGTTACTTTTCAGAATATCGCGATTCTGTTGTTGATCGCATTGGCACTGACCCCGGCATTTAAGATGAAATTCTGGAATATCGGCGGAGAGGGACAGGTGCTGATCGGCGGTCTGGCAGCCGCAGCCTGCATGATCTGTCTGGGAGACAAGCTTCCGAGTGCCGTTGTGATCCTGTGCATGATTGTGGCCAGCCTGGCAGCAGGGGCTGTATGGGGATTTATTCCCGCGTTTTTCAAGGCAAAATGGAATACCAATGAGACATTGTCCACTCTGATGATGAACTACATAGCTACCCAGCTGGTGGCATTCTATACTATCGTATGGGAGGTTCCCAAGGGATCCGGTAAAATCGGCATTATCAATCAGAACACCAACGTGGGCTGGTTGCCGCAGATCTTCGGTTCCAAGTATCTGTTAAGCATTGTCGTGGCAGTGGTTATCACTGTTTTCATGTATGTATATCTTAACTACAGCAAGCAGGGATATGAGATCTCGGTTGTGGGTGAGAGTGAAAATACCGCAAAATATGTGGGTATCAAGGTAGAAAAAGTAATCATCCGTACCATGCTGTTATCCGGTGCTCTGTGTGGTCTGGTAGGACTGCTTCTGGTAGGAGGCATCAATCATACCGTGACCACCACCATTGCGGGTGGACAGGGATTTACCGCCGTACTGGTATCCTGGATGTCCAAATTCAATCCTCTGACCATGGTATTCTCCAGCTTCCTGATCATTTTCATGGATCGCGGAGCCAGCGAGATATCTACCAATTTCGGACTGAATCATTCCTACTCCGATATTCTGACAGGTATTATTCTGTTCTTTATCATCGGTTGTGAGTTCTTCATTACCTATCGCCTGCAGTTCCGTAAAAAGGCAGAAAAGGAGGAACAGTAATCATGTGGTCATTTTTACTTGCATTTATTCCGAGAGCAATTGTACAGGGAATTCCTCTCTTATACGGAAGCACCGGAGAGATCATTACAGAGAAATCCGGTAACCTGAATCTGGGAATCCCCGGTGTTATGTATGTGGGAGGTATCTGCGGTGTCATCGGATCTTTCTTTTATGAGAGATCCGCAGGAGGCGCAGCGAACATGAATGGATTCCTTGCTATTGCGATTCCCATGCTTTGCTGCCTGTTAGGATCTCTGCTGATGGGACTGCTGTATTGCTTTCTGACCGTTACTCTGCGGGCGAACCAGAACGTGACCGGTCTGGCCATGACGACCTTTGGTGTGGGATTCGGTAACTTCTTCGGCGGTTCCCTGATCAAGCTGGTTAATAGTGACGTGCCTTCCATCGCATTGTCTGCTACCAGCAGTTATTTCAGCAAATCTCTTCCTTTTGCATCGAAACTGGGCTGGTTCGGTAAGCTGTTTTTATCCTACGGTTTCCTGGCATACCTTGCTGTAATCATTGCGTTTGCCGCTTCTTATGTACTGAATCATACCAGGACAGGACTGCATTTGAGAGCAGTCGGTGAGGGACCCAATACCGCGGATGCGGCCGGTATCAATGTATCCAGATATAAATACATTGCAACGTGTATCGGTTGTATGATTGCAGGACTGGGTGGTCTGTACTATGTAATGGACTATGCCTGCGGTGTCTGGTCCAATGATGCGTTCGGTGACAGAGGCTGGCTTGCCATTGCACTGGTTATCTTCACTATCTGGAGACCGAATATCAGTGTATTTGCTTCCTTCCTGTTCGGTGGTCTGTATATCCTGTATCTGTATCTGCCCACCGGTATCGAGCATATGGAGTATCAGGAGCTGTATAAGATGATTCCTTATGTCGTGACCTTACTGGTACTGGTAATCACCAGCATGAGGAGCAAGAGAGAGAATCAGCCCCCTGCAAGTCTGGGACTGGCGTACTTCAGAGAAGAGAGATAACGCAGCTGTTACTGTATAAAAAATAAAAAGAGTAGAATGCATCTTAACGAGACATTCTACTCTTTTTTGATCGAAAAATATGTAGATCTTCAATTACGACATATTACGGCATGTAAATACGCTCAATTGCGGTGATTTCTCCATCCTTTACGGTAGCGGTTGTATTCAGGGAATTGAAGTACTGCGTGTCATCGTTTAGAAGAGTAAGCAATTCTTCTGCGGAATACGTAACATTCTGTTTTTCAAGATCGCTATTGTCAGTGAAGACAAAATCCTTGGAGAGAGGAAGTGTTACCTGACCGAGAGCGGTGTAGTTCCTACCGATATCCATCAGGGATTCGAAATAATTTCCATCCTCGTCCTTACTGAGATCATAACCGCCCTGTTCCAGACCACCGTTTACACAGATTATGACATCACCGTTTTGCTCAACGGTATCTACAACTACGGAATTACCGTCAATTACCAGAGTATCGCCTGCTTTCAGATTTTCAATAGCATCTGCGGAAAAATGCTCATAATCATATACGGTTACGTTGAGCTGTACAGCACCGTTTTCTGAGGTAGCATCTGTTGCCACAAAGGAAACGGCATAGGTACCGTCTGCCAGCGCAGCGGTATCAATGGTTGTAGCGAGAGGAGTTACTTCCGTTCCGTCTGTGGAAACAACAGAAGACTCTGTAGCGGCTTCTTCGGAAGAGACAGCTTCCGTGCTGATGGGAGTTCCCTCTACAGTAGCAACTGCAGGTGCGGAAGAACTGTCACTGCCGCAGGCAGTTAATAACATTGCAGTACATAAAAGCGTAGCAATTACTTTCTTTTTCATAATATCCTCCATTTCTATAGATATTGCTATCTATCTGGCATTTGCCGTTTCTTATCATAGCATGTTCTTTTTAAAATGGAATAAAAAAATTGAATTTTACATTTTTTTAAGAAATTGTATCAGATCGGGCAGAAGCTTTTATAGACATCCCTCTTGCAAATTCAAAGCCTTTATCATAAAATGAGAGTACCTTACAAAGGAGGTGCTTACGATGAACCTTGTAATTACTATCAGCCGAAGATTCGGAACAGGAGCCAGTCTGATCGCACAGGAGCTGTCTGAGAAACTGGGGGTGCCGGTATATGATAAGGCGTACATAGAGCACGAACTGGATGGTGACAGTTATGCTACGGAAGCGGAGGTCATTAAGGGGCTGGCGGAACATCCCTGCATTATTCTGGGACGCTGCGCATCCGAGATCCTGAAGGATCAGCCGAATGTATTTAACGTGTATGTGTGCGCGGATAAGGAAGATCGTATTGAACGTATCATGAAGAAGGAGGCTCTTTCCCACGATGAGGCGAAGGAAATGCTGGAAAAAAATGATGCGGAACGCGCCGATTATTATTATGAAAATACCGGTAAAGTCTGGGGCGATGTGAACAACTATCACATGATCCTGGATACCACCAAGCTGGGAATCGAGAACTGCGCGGATATTCTGATCCGGTATTTTGAGAGAGTGGAAATCATTTAAACCTGAAAAAGAATAGAGTATGGAATTGTAAAACAGATGCCCCACACGGACATCTGTTTTTCTGTTAAATATAATAATAAAATCAATCAATGACAAAGCAACATAAAGTTAAAAAAATGTTTTTAAATATAACAAAAAATGATATATGCAATTAAAATTTTTAATCAAATAATAAAAGCGGATAAATGCGGAATAAAATAGCCTTTTTCTTGAATTTATAAGCATATGACAAAAATGTCACATTAAAATACATCAATTAATAAGATAAGAACATAACTTGCTTACAGAAATTATGAGTGTTAAGATAGTGCAATCAGGTAAGTGAAAATAGTAAAAACATCATATTTCGAAAATAAAAGTAATCATATGGCAGGAGGATTCCCATGAACAGCGCAGACATTGCAGCAAAATATCAGAAAACTTATTTTATGCCCCCCGAAGTGACCTATGACTGGGTGAAGAAGGACAGCATTACCAAGCCACCCATCTGGTGCAGCGTTGATTTGAGAGACGGTAATCAGGCATTGATCGATCCCATGAGTCTGGAAGATAAGCTGGAATTCTTCAAATTATTGGTAAAGATCGGTTTCAAGGAGATCGAGGTAGGTTTCCCCGCTTCTTCCGATACCGAGTACAATTTTATCCGTGCATTGATTGAGCGCAACATGATTCCGAATGATGTGACCATTCAGGTACTGACCCAGGCGAGAGAGCATATCATCCGCAAGACCTTTGAAGCAGTCAAGGGTGCACCCCACGCCGTGATCCACCTGTACAATTCTACGTCTGTAGAGCAGAGAGAACAGGTATTCAAAAAGGATAAGGAAGCCATCAAGAAGCTGGCAGTAGACGGCGCCCGGATGTTAAAGAATCTGGCAGATGAGACCGAAGGCAACTTCACCTTTGAATACAGCCCTGAGAGCTTTTCCCAGACCGAGGTGGATTATGCACTGGAAGTCTGCAATGCGGTACTGGATGTATGGAAGCCCACCGCTGACCGTAAGGCCATCATCAATCTGCCCACCACCGTACAGGTGGCAATGCCCCATGTATTTGCCTGTCAGGTAGAATATATGCACAAGCATTTGAAATATCGTGACAATGTAGTACTCAGCGTACATCCCCACAACGACAGAGGCTGTGGTATCAGTGATGCGGAGTTCGGTGTATTGGCCGGAGCAGACCGTGTGGAAGGTACCTTGTTCGGTAACGGCGAGCGTACCGGTAATGTGGATCTGGTAACCGTTGCCCTGAACATGATGTGCCACGGTGTGTACAGCGGACTGGATTTCTCCCATATTATGGAGATCCGTGAGGCTTATGAGAATTTCACCGGCATGAAGGTACATGAGAGAGTTCCCTATGCGGGAGATCTGGTATTTACCGCATTTTCCGGATCCCATCAGGATGCCATCAGCAAAGGTATGGCATGGCAGAAGGAAGGAAAGACCGGCAAGCGCTGGGATATTCCGTACCTGCCCATCGATCCCGCGGATGTGGGAAGAGAATACGAATCCGATGTTATCCGTATCAACAGTGTATCCGGTAAGGGTGGTGTGGCATTCGTATTGAAGCAGCAGTTTGGCTTCGCATTGCCCGCAGCCATGAAGGAGGAGGTTGGATATCTGGTAAAAGGAATCTCCGACAGACGCCATCAGGAGCTGCTTCCAAAGGAGATTTACGCGATTTTCGAGGAAAATTATATTTATCCCCGCAGCATCTTCAACATCCCGGAATGCCACTTTAAGCAGGAGAACGGTATTCAGGCAGAGGTGACTATCGATCAGGGTGGAGCTTCCAGAACCATCACTACCATGGGTAACGGACGTCTGGACGCAGTCAGCAATGCCATCAAGACATACTTCGGTATTACCTATGAACTGTCGGTTTACGAAGAGCATGCAATTTCCAGAGGCTCCAACTCCAAGGCAGCTACCTACGTAGGCATCGTCCATGACGGTAAATTCTACTGGGGCGTCGGCGTGGATGAGGATATTATCAAGAGTTCCATTGCCGCACTGGTGTCCGCTGTGAATAAGCTGGCAGCAGAGCAGCATATTACTTCCGGCAGAGAAGAGCGGATCGTGGAGATCATCAGCTTCATTCAGAAAAATTATGTGGATGTAACACTGGATATGCTGGTAGATACCTTCCATCTCTCCAAGCCTTACCTGTCCAAGTACATTAAGGAAAAGGCGGGCATGACTTTCCAGGAAGTCGTTCGGGAAGAGCGTATGAAAAAGGCGAGAATGCTATTAAAGGAGACCAACCAGACAGTAGAGACCATAGCAGCCAATGTCGGTTACGAGAATGTGGAGCACTTCAACCGCCTGTTCAAAAAAGCATATGATATGACCCCTGTACAGTATCGGAAGCAAAGTGCGGAATAAAAAAGAATCGCCGTTGTTTGTCGCTATTTGACATACAACGGCGATTGCATTAATGCTTTTCCGTCTCGGAAAAGTTGTTTTTATCCTGCGATTGCAATTTCTTTTCCAGTGCAGACTGCTTGGCAAGGATGACACCGACCTTATCATACAGGTCTTCTATCATGATTTCGGTTTTCAGATTAACCTTGTAATCATTCTCAGCACGACGGCGATCCTTTTCTTCCTGCCGGTTCTGACTCATCATGATAAGGGGTGCCTGAATGGCTGCCACACATGACAGGACAAGATTGAGCAAAATAAACGGATAGGGATCAAAAGCCTTTGCTGCAAGCAGAGTGTTAACCACCATCCAGAGAATCAGTACTCCTGTAAAGGAGAAAATAAATGCCCAACTTCCCGCAAATTTTGCAATAGCATCTGCGGCTTTCTGACCAAGAGTATATTTTTCCTTTTCCCCTGCGGGATTTATGGAAATCTTACTGTCTGCCAGTAAATTCAGAACTTCTTCATCCGTCATATCATGTCGGATATCTTTGAGTATCTCTTTTAATAATTTTCTGTTTTCCTTCATATGAGTATCCTTTCTGCTTTGTTAATATTGTATTGTGTTCCCGGCATTATTTCAATAGGCAAAAAGAACCTGAAAGATTCTCTGTATCACTCTGCTTTTTTATTCGAAAGAGCAGTTCTGTAAGCATATGGAGTCATGTTTTTGTATTTAAAGAAAACCCTGAAAAAATAATTAACATCGTTAAAGCCATACAAATACGCTATCTCCGGTATTGGGAGATCTGTGTTCTTAAGCAGATGCGCAGCTTCCTGAATCTTTCGCATATTACTGTATGCAATAGGAGTTGTATTATAATTGACATGAAAAAGGGCAGTAAGCTGTTTCGCTCCGATTCCACTGTATTTGGAAAGTGTATCCAAGGTAATTTTTGTGTCAAGATGGGTTTCAATATAGTTTACAGCTCGCTCCAAAGGAGAAGAATCCAGGTCGGAATTGGTATTTTGGTAAAAAAGAGACATTTTCGCAATCTGTCTGTGAATTAATAATTCCAGACGGCGATGAATATTAGGCTGTTTGCTTTTTACTATATTAAAAATATCCTCAAGATATAAAGGGGACTGAATTTTTTTCAGAACATTGCATTGCTTCAGGTTATAATCGGAAAACAAGTGTTCCATGAAGGGACCGGGATTTTCTACGGAAACCCATATTTTTTTCCATGATGATTCAGCATAATAGCGACAGGGAATACCGGGATGAAGAACAAACATATCTCCGGCTTCCAATGGAATGTTGGAATATCCCTGACTCAAAAAGCCGTTACCCTGGTATATGTATTCAATACTGTAACAAGTAGAGAGTTTGCGGCTGTAATCATAAGAGCCAATAGGATAAGTAATCCCGGTAGACAAAAAGGAAATGGGGCTTTGAGAAGGAAACGTATAATAAAGGCATTCTTCATAGGCAGTATGTATTTTCATGTGTACTTTCTCCTGTAGAATAGTTTTTACGGAATTTTTTGGGAGTAGTTCCGGTGTGCTGTTTAAATATTTTGATAAAGTGCTGTGCATCGTAAAAACCAAGATCAATTGCAATTTGTGAAACTGCCTGTTGCGTATTCAAAAGCCTTTCTTTTGCCGTTGCAATTTTTCGATCCAGCAGGTAGTCAATGGGAGATTGTCCATAAGTGGTTTTAAAAATAGAGATCAGTTGTGTTTTTCCCAGACCGGAAACGTTACATAGCTGTTCCAGTGTAATACGTCCATAGACATTTTCCTCCATGTACTGACATATTTGTTCGGCCCTGGTAGATGACTGAATATTGGAACTGCCATACAAAAAATCAGCAACATCAATGATCAGTTGATGGACAAGAAAGAGAGCCGAAGAATCCTCAGAGGGTATGAGAGAACCATTTATGAGGGTTTGAATCTCCGAAAAGGTTGATGTAAGAGGAAAGTTTTTTATGGGACAATGCTCTATGACATGGTAGTCTTCTAAAAGATGTGAAATTACCCCCTTCGTATCCTCAATAGAAAACCAGATGTTTGGAGAAATAAGCAGGGAGGATAAAAAAGATGGCATTTCATCGGCGTTGTTATAATCTATGATAAATAAATAATTCTCAAAATTGTTCTTTACAAAAACAAAAGTATAAATCATGAAGGATCCTCCCTTCGTATTTCTTTTCTATAATTAATATATAAGCTCTTACCATAAAAGTAAATAAAACTGAAATATTTTACTATTTTTTTGAAGATTAAATACATTGTGAATTGTCAATCAGGATGATAAATTTAGGTCATGGTTGTTAGCTAATAGTCAAAAAATAAAGAACATATGAAAAAGTTTTGGTGGAGAAAGGAGAAGGTATGAAAAATATTAAAAAAGTAGTAGGAGCACTTTTAACGGCATCCATGGTTGTCGGTCTGACATGTGGATGTGCATCTACAGCAGATAGCGGTTCAGCAACTGTATCTGAAAGCAGTTCCGCAGCAGTAAATGAAAATAAATCCACAGAGGCAGCGACGACGCAAGAACAGGTTGTCTTGGATTGTGGTATTTCGCCAAGTGATGCAGCTACTGATCAGGAGATAGAGGCATGGAAGGGATATAAGGAAAGATTTGAGGAAAAATATCCTGATGTTGTATTAGAGGAAAATGGTTACCAGTATACAGCGGAAAGCTATATGGCATTAGTGGAAGCCGGAACCGAGCCTACTATTTTCCGCGCACAGTTCACAGAACCTCCCAAGCTGATTCGGAATAAAGCAATCAAAGACATTACAGACATTCTGGAAGCAAGAGGCTGGCTGGACAAGATTAATCCGTCAATTAAAGCACTTCTTTCCGATGAAAACGGAAGAATTTATGGACTTCCCAAGAGTGGATATGCTCTTGGTTTAATGATAAATGCGGATCTGTTCAAGGAAGCAGGGCTGGTGGATGAAGATGGATATCCCATCTACCCGAAGACCTGGGATGAACTCGCGGAGACAGCCAAGACCATCAAGGAGAAAACAGGGGCAGCAGGATTATGTCTGCTGGCAAAGGATAATAGTGGTGGATGGCATTATTCCAATATAGCATGGGATTATGGTGCAAATCTTTGTGAGGACAACGGAGATGGAACCTATACTGCACATTTGGACAGCGCTGAGGCAATTGCCGCAATGGAATATATAAAATCCCTGAAGTGGGATTATGATGTACTGACAGCAGATCCCACCAATGAAGATTGGAGCAGTGGTTTTGCACAGCTTGCAACCGGAGGAGCTGCTATGTATATCACTGGAAATGATGCTATGGGACAGCTTGCGAAAAACGGTCTTCCCGCATCTTCCGTAGCCCTGGCTCCTCTGCCTGCCGGACCTAAAGGCCAGTATTCTTTGTTTGGTGGTACGCCCTATTGCTTCGGTGCCAGTGCAACCGATGACGAAGTAAATGCAGCACTGGATCTGTTGGAAATCATGGGCGATGCACCGGTGGCATCTGAAGATGTTTTGGAAGGCCGAAGAGCAGATTGTGAATCTAAAAAAGAGCAGGATATTGCGGTGATTCCGACATTCCCAATCTGGACGGATGAGGAGTTACAAAAAGATCTTGATACAATTATTGAGGAATATAGCAATGTGGATCAGAAAATGTTCAGTGATTATTTTGCGACCGTGCAGACAGAGGGGAATCTGAGAAATGAGGAAGTCGGTTCTGTACAGGATATGTATGCAGAATTAACCAAGGTAATTCAGGCTGCAGTAACGGATAAAGACGCAGATATTCCGGCACTTATGAAGCAGGCAAATGAGAACTATCAGTCTATTCTGGATAATTTATATCCTGCAAAATAAGAAATAATGGCATCTGTGAATTCATGTTGACAAATAAGGCAGTCATACAAAATTTTGTAGGACTGCCTTATTATTAAAGACTTTGAAATAAGTTTAATTGGAGGACACACCTTGAAAAAGAGAAAGTTCAGGGAAAAAGACGTGATAGGCTGGTGCTTAATGGTGCCGTCCCTTTGTCTTTTCCTGTTTTTTATATGGGAACCCATGTTTGAAAGTATAAGGCTGTCGCTGTATTCAACAATTCGTTATGAAACAGTGGATTTTATAGGACTGGATAATTATGTCCGAGTAATAAGGAATCCGGATTTCCTGGCAGCATTGAGAAATACCTTTATGTATACCATATGGTCATTAATCATTGGATTTGCGACACCGATTATTCTGGCTATTATTATTTCCGAGACAACTCTTGGCAAGAGTGCATTTCGGGCCGCAGTTTACTTTCCGAATATTGTTCCGGGTATTGCAACTATCTGGATCTGGAATTTCTTTTTTCTGCCGGGAGATAACGGTGTTTTAAATATTTTGTTGGGAAAATTGGGAATCGGTCCATCGGTATGGCTCAACAACGTAAAATGGACCATTCCTTTGATCATTGTCATTGCAACATGGAAGGCAGCCGGATCTACGGCGCTTGTTTATATGGCAAATATTGCATCAATTCCTCCGGAATTATATGAAGCTTCTGCTATTGATGGTGCAAGCGTCTGGAAACGAATCCGGTATATTACCCTTCCGAGCATTGGAGGAGTTGCGAAGACGATGCTGATTTTGCAATTTATTGGTGTCTTTCAGATATTTTATGAACCCATGATTTTAAAGAATGGCGGTCCGAATAATGCAAGTATTTCCCTTATGATGATGCAGTATCGTTATGCATTCCGTGATTTTGACTTTGGTGCGGGAGCAGCGCTTTCCGTTATTGTAGGTGTGATTTTAATTGCCCTGAGTGTTGTTTATTTTGCTGTAACGGCAGATAGAAAAAAGGATGGTGGAAAATAGATGTTTTTTGAAAGGTATTATTCCAAAAAAGATGGTGTCATCCGCGGGTTTGATATGAGTTCCCGTAAAATTCGCAATTTGTGTGTGGCAATAACGATAGTATGTGTATTGATTGCGGTAGTATGCCTGTTTCCGATTGTATGGGTGTTTCTGGCAAGTTTTAAGGATATTAAGGAATTTATGAGAAATCCTACAATTTTTCCGTCCGGTTTTCATTTGGACTTATTAAAAGAAAGCTGGAATAAATTACATTTTACGGAATATTACATGAATTCTTTGATTTCTGTCTTGGGAAGTGTACTCAGTGCCATTTTTTTTAATGCACTTCTGGGATATGTATTCGCTGTAATCAGGCCCAGGGGATGGAAATTTGCATTTGGAATTGTAATGGGAACCATGATGATTCCGGCTACTACAAATATGATTTCCTTGTATCGAAATATCAATCTGATACATTTAAACGGAACATTTATCCCATTATGGCTGAGTGCGGGAGCAAAAGCTTTTGATGTAATTCTGTTTAAGCAATATTTTGAGGGGCTGTCAAAGGAACTGTTTGAAGCGGCAAGCCTGGATGGATGCAGCTATATGGGAATATTTACCAAGGTGGTGATCCCTCTGTCGAAGCCGGTAGTGGCTGTAGTTGCCATTTTTGCCATGACAGGTGCCTGGTCGGATTTCCTTTTACCGTATTTGACATTAAACGGAACAGAGTATGAAACAGTAATGGTTAAATTGTTTAGCCTTGCAAATGCTGCCGGTGTGCAGGCTGTTGAGGTAATTCGAGCATCCATGTTTGCGATTATTCCTCCTACAATTCTGTTTTTGATTTTCCAGAAGCAGATTACGGATGGTGCAGCAGTCGGTGCAGTAAAGGGTTAAAGCAAATATCAGAATAGGACATCAGGTAAAATAATGGAGATGAACATAAAACAAAATAAACAGGGAAATGCCAGAGTAATTTACTGTGAAAATAAAGAAGGATGTCATATATATGAATTCACCTATGAATCTGAGGGAAAAAAAGTACCGGATCCGGTGGAAGTGATTTTTTATATGCCTGTGGATGGTGTCTTTTCGGTTTGGAATCCTGTTATCGGAACAAGGAGGACACTTCCCGAAGATTGGAGAGAAAATCTCCCCATCTGCTATTCAAGGCTAATGTATGGTCTTCCGGTTCACACACTTCTTTCTCAAAACGGTGAAAATTGTTTGACACTTTCTGTATCAGATTATAAGAATCCGGTACAGATCAGCAGTGGAACGCATGAAGGACAAACCTTTGCCTGTAAATTTACTTTTTTTGCCGATAAAATGCAGGCAATATCGGATTATCGAGCTTTCATTTATCTGGATGAAAGAAAACGACCGTTTTACGACATTATTGCGGATAGAGTAAATCGCCTTTCTATAGAAAAAGAAATAAGTGCAATTCCGGATGCGGCTAATATGCCAATGTATTCTACGTGGTACAGCTTTTTGCAGAATATATCGGAGGAAGCATTGCTGGAACAGTGCAAGTATGCGAAAAGTCTGGGGATGGAAAGCATTATTGTGGATGATGGGTGGCAGACGGCCGATCAGTCTCTTGGTTATGCTTATTGTGGAGAATGGGTTCCGTGTGAGGAAAAATTCCCGGATATGAAGAAATTTGTCAATCTGGTTCACGAAGCTGATATGAAAGTATTGTTATGGTATCCGGTGCCCTATGTAGGGAAAAAAACAAAGATATGGAAACAATTTGAAGGGAAATATCTGGATTCCCCGGAACAGGAATGGAATTGCCTGGATCCCAGATTTCCGGAGGTAAGAGAGTTTTTGATAGCTACCTATGAAAAAGCATTGGATCAATGGGATCTGGATGGGTTTAAACTGGACTTTATAGATGCTTTTCAGCTGACGGAATATTCGGATACAACCGGTACCGGGAGAGATTTTGATTCGCTGGAAAAAGCGGTAGAATGTTTACTTCAGGAGATATTTCGAAGGCTCAGAAAAAAGAAACCGAATATAATGATTGAATTCAGACAGAATTACACCGGACCGGGTATTACACCCTATGGAAATATCATGAGGGTCGGAGACTGTGCACTGGATTGTATGAATAATCGTATGGGAATCGCAGATCTTCGGATGACGGTGAGAAATATGGCAATACATTCCGATATGCTGATATGGAGCCCGGAAGATACACCGGAAAATGCTGCAAAACAGATCATAGCAATCTTTCTGGGTGTTCCACAAATATCTGTTTTATTGGATCAGCTTCCGGACACACAGTTTGCCGTGCTGAAAAATTATCTGTCTCTGTGGAGAGAACACAGGGAAGTAATTGTAAACGGGAAATTGATTCCTTATCATCCGGAGAGCAACTATTCGAAATTGGAAAGTATATTGGAGGAGCGTTGTGTCTGTGTGTGTTACACAGAACAGACGGTGGATATCCGATATGCAGATACACTGGTGGTAAACGGAACCGGGGAAGACAGGATTATCTTATGTGCAAGCCCCGGCGTGGATATATCCATCCAGATACAGGATTGTATGGGAAACCGTATAGAACAGAGGAAAATCCGTTTTACAGGCAGTACCGTTGGTCTGAAGGTGCCGGTATCAGGAACAATAAAAGTTAAGGAAATAGAGAAACAGGAGGCTTTTGATGAGTATTAAAATAGGCCCGGAACATGTGATAGCAAGAGGCTGTACGTTGGAAGAAGATCCGTGGGGATCCTGGCAGTTCCCTCATGCGTATTATGTGGATGGCAGGCTGTTTGTATCGGTTCATGTGTCAAAAGATGATATTAAATCTTTTGGTAATCCGCAGCGCTGGTATGAAAGTCCGGATCAGGGAGAGAACTGGAAAGAAGTTCTTATGGAAAATGAAGCGGACTGTGGTTTTCTCTGCCCCAACGGAGACCGTATTTATTTCCCGCAGGAATCCGGTATCAGTGTAAAGGAATATGATATGCCGGACTGGGGAATGCGTACACCCGGATATGATGTAACGAAGCAGGCTGAGGAAGGAACACTTCCTCTTCCGGACGGAATGACTTATTGGCTGGATGGAACAGTGATCAAGGCTTATAAAGCAGAACGGCTACCGGACAGTCTGAATAAAAAAGAATGGAATGTGTTGCGGATTCCGAAGGGAAAAACAGAATCTGTAAAAGAAAAGGTATCCGTGGAATGGCCCTATATGACAAGGGTGATTTTTACAAATACTTTTGATAATGTATTAAAGCCAATCTTTCCGAAGGGATGTTTAAAAACAGGATCGGATGGGGCAATCTGGGTAACTTCTTTTTCCGGGGAAGGACATATCAATCCTGTAAACGGACAGTACAGTCCATATTATTCAGCGGAACTTTTCCGATCGGAAGATAACGGCCATTCCTTTGTCCAGTGGGCACATATGGAATACGACGCAGACGGACATGAATTTCCCTATCAAAGCGGTGGGTTCAGTGACAGCGACATTGAGTTTATGGATGACGGGTCTATGGTCTGGTTTTTTCGTTCAGCATGGGCCATGTATACGGGAAGAGAATGGGATCCCATGTATATGTCGAGATCAACAGATGGAGGACGTACCTGGTCAAAACCGGTAAAATTTGCCGATACGGGAATTTACCCCAGGGTATGTAGATTAGGATGTGGCACGGCATTGCTTTGTTATGCACGTCCCGGAGTATTTGTTGCGGCATGTCATGACGGAAAAGGCTTGAAATGGGAAGCACCGATGATGATCATGACCAATCAGGACAGAAGCGGACTAAGCAACCATAAAATAGAACATCCCAACTTTCATCAATGGGACGGAACCTGTGGAAACCCTGTTCTGGTGGGATTAGATGAATACAATGCTCTTCTGGTTTATAGTGATTTTTACTATCCCGATGAAAAGGGTATCAAACGAAAAACGATTCTTTGCAGAAGAATAACAGTAGAAAAATAAAAGGTTTGTATGATGATGTATCTCTTGCTGTTGCTTTCGCTTGCGGGAGCAATCATGAAAAATATTTTACCAAAAACAAGTGGAAAAGCGTTTGCACAAATAGGAAATCTGATGACAGTAAATATAATTGCCGGAATATTGGGAATGTTGTTATTTGCTGCCGGAGGTTTGCAGATTTCATTTCTTTTCGATCCTCAATTACTGGGAATGGGAATTTTATACGGAATTCTGACGGTTGCAATGCAGAGCTTTTATATGATGGCTGTGGAAAAAGGAAGCGTTTCGGTCTGCTCCCTGATTTATGCGTCTTCTTTTATGATTCCGACCATTTTTTCCGTTATCGTTTATGGTGAAAACTGTACTTTTTTAAAGGGACTTGGCATTATGTGTATGCTTATCTCGCTGATCCTTGTATCTATGAAAGATGCACGGATAGCGGGAGCACAACGGCAAAGCCTTATTTACGCAGCTGTTTCCATGCTATGTGCAGGTGGAGTAGGAATTCTGCAGAAAATATTTGCACATATTTATCAGGGCCGGGGGCGTAGTGAATATTTGTTCATAGCATTTTCCTGTATGCTTGTAATGGCATCGCTGGTAAAAATAATAAACGGAAAGAAATCAAATACATATATAGAAAATAAAAACAAATTTTTGATGGCTGCCATGGGAATTGCTGTTTGTGTGGTGCTGGTGAACAAACTTAATATAATTTTGATTGCCTCATTGCCGGGACTTTTATTTTTCCCTGTTTATAATGCCGGAACCGTCATGGGATCAGCCGTTGGTTCCAAAATTGTTTTTCACGAAAACCCATCAAAAATCCAATGGTGCGGTATTTTACTTGGAACAGTGTCTATTGTATTGATTGTTTTATAAAACATATGGAAGAATATGACAATGAATTTATGTGAAATTTTTGAAAACGAGAAAGAAAAACCATTAGACAGAATTTTGGAAAATGGTGGTTATATGTCCATATTCCGAACCGTCTGCTGTATCGGAGACAGTTTGTCTTCCGGTGAGTTTGAGGCATTATCGGCAGATGGAAAAAGTAGTTACCATGATATGTTCGAATATTCATGGGGACAGTTTATAGCCAGAATGTGTGGAAGCAAAGTATATAATTTCTCGCGTGGCGGGATGACTGCCCAGGAATATTGCGAGAGCTTTGCGGAGGAAAAAGGATTCTGGAATCCGGCGTATGCATCCCAGGCTTATATTCTTGCGCTCGGTGTAAATGATCTCCTTTGTCGTAATCAGGAACTTGGGAAGATTCAGGATATAGATTTTCAGGATTGGCATAACAACAGGAAAAGTTTTCTCGGATACTATGGAAGTATTATCCAACGAATGAAGGAAATTCAACCGCGTGCAAAATTTTTTCTGGTAACATTTGCAAGAGAAGAGGAGAATGAAGCCATCCGTTGGAAAAAAGAAGAACACCAAAAAGCTTTGTATGCGTTGGCAGAGAAATTTCAAAATACATATGTAATAGACTTAATGAAATATGCGCCTGTCTATGACAAAAAGTTTCATGAGAAATTTTATATGGGTGGACATTTAAATCCTATGGGATATTATCTGACAGCGCAAATGATCTCTTCTTATATTGATTACATAATCCGGCATAATATGGAGGCATTCAGGGAGACAGGTTTTATCGGAACGGATCTGCATGGTTGTTGATATTATCAAAATTAAAAAGGGAACAAACATATGAATGATTGGAAAATAAATACAAATAATTTTACAGCAGAGGATATTCCTCACAATGGAAATAAATTTTTATGCGGCAATGGCTATTTTGGTATACGGGGAACGTTGGAGGAGTATACAAAGGAGCAGATGTGTGCCATAAATCTTGCCGGGATTTATGATAGGGTGGGAGAAAAGTGGAGAGAGTCTGTAAACGCACCCAACGTATTATACACAATATTAACAGTGGATGGAGAGGCTTATACCGTTTTAAACAGAGAGCCTGTGAAACACTGTCAGGAACTGGATTTTCATGCAGGGTTCCATACCAGGGAAACTGTGTGGAAGACAGAAAAGGGAACCGTTTCCATCAGATGTGAACGGTTTGCATCCATGGAAAATCAGCATATTATTGCCATGAAATACTCTGTAAAGACGGATTATGACTGTGAAATAGAGATTATCACAGGGATTGACGGGGATGTATGGGATATTAACGGGCCTCATTTTGCACGAGTGGAGTGTGAAGAACATGACGGAATTATGCAGGTCACCGGTATTACGACGGAACAGGCGATTTCGGTTATATCCCGGGCAAGGGTGACTGCGGATTTTCCCGTGGAATGTACCTATGAAATAAGAGAGAAGCAAATTTTTCAGCATTTGAAATTCAGAGCAATAGCAGGATCGGAATATTCCATTGAGAAGACAGGAACCATTTCTACAACGAAGGACGAGAGTATTTTTCAGAAAAATGCTTCCTGTGAGCTTTCTGATATTTCCTATCATGATCTGAAAGAGGCACAGATTCAGTTTTTTTCAAAGATATGGGAGAACTCATCCATTGAAATGAACGGAGATGAGGAAGCGGAAAAAGCATTAAATTATTCTATTTATCAATTAAATTGTATTGCGCCGCGAAATATGAAAAACATTTCCATCCCGGCAAGAGGTCTCTCGGGACAGGTATATAAAGGAGCAATCTTTTGGGATACAGAAATGTTTATGATCGATTATTTTATCTATACGGAACCGGAAATTGCCAGAACGCTGATACAATATCGAATTTCCACATTGCCGGGTGCAAGAAAGAAAGCGGAAGAGTATGGACTGAAAGGAGCTTATTATGCATGGGAAAGTCAGGAGGGAGGATATGAGGCCTGCTCTGATTTTAATGTAACCGATGTTTTTACCGGACGTAAGATGAGAACCTATTTTCGTGATAAACAGTATCATGTATCTGCCGCCATAGTGTATGCAATCGGAAAATATCTGAATGCTACGGGAGATTTTTCCATACTTGCGGAAGGAGCTATGGAAGTAATCATAGAATGTGCGATGTTCTACCGTTCGCTGCTGACGAAAAAGGTTGACGGCAGCGATTATGAAATCCGTGATGTGGTGGGACCGGATGAATATCATGAACGTGTGGATAATAATGCATACACAAACCGTATGGCCAAATATGTATTCGAGACATCAGGTAAATTATTAAAAAAACTGAAAGGGCTGGATCCTGTATCTTATTCAGAGCTCCATAAAAAATATAATCTGGATGATTTTTATATAAAAGCGGAAGATTCTGCATGTCATATAAAATTACAGGAGCCGGATAAGGAGAGTAAGCTCATTGAACAGTTTGATGGATATTTTAAACTGGAGAATGTACTGGTAAACGATGTTCGGGCCAGGATCATCGAACCAAGTGAATACTGGGGAGGTGCCTATGGCATTGCATCGCAGACACAGGTATTGAAACAGGCAGATGTAGTTGCCATGCTTTCTATGTTTCATGGGGATTATTCACCGGAAGTCATGGAAAAAAACTGGAACTATTATGAGCCAAGGACAGAACATGGATCTTCCCTGTCTGCCTGTATGTATTCCTTATTGGCCTGCTACATAGGAAAGGCAGAATATGCCTATCCGCTGTTTTTAAAATCTGCCAGAGTAGATCTGGTGCCCGGAGCAAAAGAATGGATCGGTCCACAGTATATCGGCGGAACCCATCCTGCATCGGAAGGCGGAGCGTGGATTGTTGCCGTGAACGGATTTGCCGGTATCTCCATTGAGAATAATGCTTTGGTATGTAAGCCGCAACTGCCTGAAAATCTGGAATATATAAAACTGCGTCTGCTGTTTCGGGGAAAGAGATACCAGATTATGATTCGTGGGAATGAAAAAAGGATTGAGGAAATCAGGGAAGAACGGGAGAGGATATAGAATGATCGAGGCGGTTATTTTTGATTTAGATGGTGTTCTTGTCAGTACGGATATGCTACACTATAAAGCGAGGAAGATTTCTTCTGCAATAAATAATGCTAAAATGATCATAGGATAGGAGGAGAGGAAAACAGAAATGATTTTTGATGATGGTGATAGAATCGTATTTGCCGGAGATTCGGTGACAGACATGGGAAGTGCCCAGCCGGTAGGGGAAGGACTAAATGACGCGCTGGGACATGGATATGTCCGGATGATTGATAATCTGATAGCATCCTGTTATCCGGATTACAAAATTCGTGTAACAAATTCCGGAGTCAGCGGAAATACAAGCCGCGAGCTGCTGGAACGATTTGAAAGAGACGTGATTGCTCTTAACCCGGACTGGGTATCTATCTGTATTGGTATAAATGATGTATGGCGACAGTTTGATCTGCCGGCTATGTTTGATCGACATGTTTTGCCGGATGAATATGAACGAAATGTTGAAAAAATGATTTTATCGGTAAAGGATAAAGTAAAAGGCATTTTGATCTTATCTCCATATTATATGGAACCAAATCAAGAAGACAAAATGCGTGCAAGAATGGATGAATATGTAGCTATTTGTGAGCGGCTGGCAAAACAATACGGCTGTTTTTTTGTCAATTTTCAAAAAATGTATGTAGATTATCTTCAGTACCGGCATTCATCTTATATATCCTGGGACAGAGTGCATCCAAATGAAATTGGTGCAATGCTAATGGCAAAGACGGTACTGGATGCCTGTGGATTTGATTTTTATCATAAGGAAAGAGGATAGCCATGTTTTATCAGGTAATTCATTTAAAGAAATTTTTCCCGCAGTTGGGGACAGAGAGCATAGATCCGACGTTGACGGCATATTTGCCGGATAATCTGGTGGAGATGGGGAGACAGAATCAGAAACATCCCTGCCTGCTGATCTGTCCCGGTGGCGGATATGCCATGTGTAGTCAGCGGGAGGCAGACCCCATTGCCTATCATTTCCTTCCGGAGGGATACAATGTGTTTGTTTTGAATTATTCTGTGGCACCCAGCAGGTTTCCCACACAGCTCAGAGAGACTGCGGCAGCCATGGAGCTGATCCACAGATATGCGAAAGAGTGGCATTGTGATAATACCAGAGTGGCAATCATGGGGTTTTCGGCAGGTGGACATCTGGCAGCTCAGTATTCTACCTGTTTTGACTGGCCGGAAGTGAGAGAGGCATTCCCGGACAGTAAACCGGTTCAGGCGTCCATTCTGTGTTATCCGGTGATTTCTGCGGCTCCGGAAGTAGCCCATAGAGGAAGCTTTGAAAATTTGCTGGGACATACCGTTCTGAATTCTGAAGAAATAAAGCGTTTTTCCTGTCATTTACAGGTGACAGAACATACGCCGCCTGCTTTTCTCTGGCATACAGCCACGGATCCGGTGGTACCGGTAAGGAATAGTCTGCTGTATTCTGAGGCGTTGGCGTTACATCAGGTTCCTTTTGAATTACATGTTTATCCGGTTGGAGGTCATGGACTGGCTACGGTGGATGAGCAGACAAACGATCATTTGGAAGCAGCGGTAACCCATGCAGCAGACTGGATTGGGGCAGCAAAGAAATGGCTGAGGATTGTTTTTAAAGAATGAGGCTTAGATAGAAAAAACTTTGAACACGATGGGAGAGATTATGAAAAACGGAGTCAGACTTTTTGATACGGAAGGAAATGTCCTTCATGCACATGGCGGATTTATGTGCAGAGTGGATGGTTGGTTCTACTGGATTGGAGAAAACCGTACAGGGCGTGTGAGAGTGTCGTGTTACCGTAGTCGTGATCTGGAGAACTGGGAGTTTCGCAGGCATATTCTGACGCTGGATTCTCCTAAAAAAGAATATTATGTCAGAACGGACACCTGTATGGAACGGGATGTCGAGACAGGAACAGGCGAGATATGTTTCAAGGGGTGTAACATCGAACGTCCAAAGGTAATCTATAATGCGAAGACAGGAAAATATGTCATGTGGATGCATTATGAGGATGGAGGAACCTACAGGGAGGCAAGATGTGCGGTGGCAGCTTGCGATACCATTGACGGTGACTACACCTATCTTGGGAGCTTTCGTCCGGTGGGGAATATGTCGAGGGATTGTACGGTTTTTGTTGATGATGACCAGACTGCTTATTTTATCTCCGCAGGACGAGAAAATGCCGATACCATTCTCTATCGCCTGACGGAGGATTATCTCGGAATTGATGAGCAGATCAAGGTGCTCTGGTCGGGACAGTTCCGTGAAGCGGCGGCGGTCTGCAAGAGAAACGGTATCTATTATGTGATCACCAGTGACTGTACCGGCTGGAAACCGAACCAGGGCAAGTATGGCTGGAGAGTCTGACCGGAAGATGGTCATCTCTGAAAGAGATTGGGGATGAGACCACCTATCACAGCCAGTCAGCATTTATTCTCCCTGTGTATACGGAGAAGGGAGCGGAGTACCTTTATGTCGGAGATCGTTGGTGCGCAGAGAATTATGCGGATTCAACCTATGTATTTCTGCCACTGATTTTTGAGAAGGAGCATGAACTTCGCATGGAGTATCAGGATGAAATCGAGCTTGGAAGATATCACTGAAGATGCTACGCCATGCACATTCGTAGACGCGTTGCGTCTACTTCATGTACGGCTGTCGCCGTATAAATCCAAAAAGAAAGATACACCTTTGTGAGCAAGCTCCCACGGTGTATCTTTCTTTTTGTCTTTGCATGGCTTGTAGCTTTTAACATAATGACAGGTCTTGAAAACAAAAATAAGTAGAAATATTCATTTTTTTCGATTATGATGAAAACATAGAGCAAGAGAATTCGCATCGCGGCATCCGCCGGAGCGACAAGCGCGAGAACATATAAGATAAAAGGGGCTTACACAGTAAGCAGATAGGAGTGGAAAATGGAAATGAAAGAGACGATTCTGAAGACTTTCGCAGAAGTATTTGGAGATGCAGAGGGCGCAAAAGCTTATTTTGCACCGGGACGTGTAAATCTGATCGGTGAACATACCGACTATAACGGCGGACACGTATTTCCCTGTGCGCTGACCATTGGTACCTACGGTGTGGCAAGAAAAAGAAACGACAATAAGCTGCGTTTCTATTCCATGAATTTCGCACAGCTGGGCGTGATCGAGTCTTCTCTGGATGATCTGGTACCCAGCAAGGAAGCAGGCTGGACCAATTACCCCAAGGGAGTGATCTGGGCGTTCGGTGAAAAAGGCATGAAAGTGACTTCCGGTATGGATTTGCTGCTGAACGGTAATATCCCCAACGGTTCCGGACTTTCCTCTTCCGCTTCCGTAGAAGTGCTGACCGGTTACATTCTGAGAGATTTCTTTGGATTTGATGTGACCAATCAGGATCTGGCACTGATCGGACAGTTCTCCGAGAATAAATACAACAAGGTAAACTGCGGTATCATGGATCAGTTTGCCATTGCTATGGGTAAAAAGGACAATGCCATTTTCCTGGACACCGCAACACTGGAATATGAGTATGCGCCCATCCATCTGGAGAATGCAAAGATTGTTATCGCATGCAGCAACAAAAAGAGAGGCCTGGGAGATTCCAAGTACAATGAACGCCGCAGCGAGTGTGAGACTGCACTGGCAGAGCTGCAGCAGGTAGTGAAGATCAAGACATTGGGCGATCTGGATGAGGAGACCTTCGAGAAATTCAAGGCTATTATCAAGAGTGATGTACGCAGAAAGCGTGCAAAACATGCGGTATATGAGAATCAGAGAACAATCCGTGCGGTAGAAGCACTGAAGAATAATGATGTAAAGCTGTTCGGTGAACTGATGAATGAATCCCATGTATCTCTGCGTGACGATTATGAAGTAACCGGCATTGAGCTGGATACTCTGGTAGAGGAAGCATGGAAGGTAGACGGTGTCATCGGATCCCGTATGACCGGTGCCGGCTTCGGCGGATGTACCGTGAGCATCGTGAAGGATGAGGCTATAGATACCTTTATTGAGCAGGTAGGCAAGGCATACAAGGAAAAGATCGGCTATGCGGCTGATTTCTATGTAGTAGAGATCGGTGACGGTCCTCAGACACTGTAAGGAGAAAAAGAAAATGGATATTCAGGTATTAATTCGTAAATTAGTATCCTACGGAGTACAGACAGGACTGGTTCCGGAGGAAGATGTGATTTATACGACCAACCGTCTGTTGGAGCTGTTTGAACTGGATGAACTTGAAGATCGTGACAATGTGACCATGCGTGAGGATGAACTGGAAGAGGTTCTGAAGGGTATGCTGGATTATGCTTACGAAAAAGGTATTCTCAAGGAGAACAGCGTGGTATACCGTGATCTGTTCGACACGAAGATTATGGGTCTTTTAATGCCAAGACCCAATGAAGTGATCCGCCATTTCCATGAGCTGTACGATCAGGTGTCTCCGAAAGCAGCGACCGATTATTATTACAAATTGAGTCAGGATTCCGATTATATCCGACGCTATCGTATCTGCAGGGATATGAAATGGGTGGCACCCACCAGATACGGCGATCTGGACATTACCATCAACCTGTCCAAACCCGAGAAGGATCCCAAGGCAATCGCAGCAGCGAAGCTGGCAAAGCAGTCCGGCTATCCGAAATGCCTGCTGTGCCGTGAGAATGAAGGCTATGCAGGCCGTGTGAACCATCCGGCCCGCCAGAATCACCGTATCATTCCGGTGACCATCAACGGCAGCCAGTGGGGATTCCAGTATTCTCCGTATGTATATTACAATGAGCACTGCATCGTATTTAACTCTCAGCATGTACCTATGAAGATCGAGCATGCGACCTTCTGCAAGCTGTTTGATTTCGTAAAGCAGTTCCCTCATTATTTTGTAGGCTCCAATGCGGATCTGCCCATCGTAGGCGGTTCTATCTTAAGCCACGATCATTTCCAGGGTGGTCATTATGAGTTCGCCATGGCGAAAGCTCCCGTAGAGAGAACCTTCTCTGTAGCCGGTTATGAAGATGTGGATGCCGGTATCGTGGCATGGCCAATGTCCGTGATCCGTCTCAGTGGAACGGATACCGACCGTATCATTGCCCTGGCAGATGTGATCCTGAACAAGTGGAGAGGATATACGGATGAAGAGGCATTTATCTATGCTTATACCGACAATGAGCCTCACAACACCATCACTCCGATTGCCAGAAAGCGCGGAGACAGGTTCGAACTGGATCTGGTGCTGCGTAATAATATCACCACCGAGGAACATCCTTTGGGAGTCTATCATCCACATGCAAAACTGCATCATATCAAGAAGGAGAACATCGGTCTGATCGAAGTCATGGGTCTGGCAGTACTGCCTGCCCGCCTGAAGGGTGAGATGGCACATCTGAAGGAAGCAATTCTCGCCGGCAAGGACTTAAGAGCCGATGAGGAGCTGGCAAAGCACGCAGACTGGGTAGATGAGTTCCGCCCGAAATACGATGCCATTACCGCAGAAAATATTGACGGCATTGTTGAAAAAGAAATCGGCCTGGTGTTCATGCAGGTACTGGAAGATGCCGGTGTCTATAAGAGAACCGAGGAAGGTCAGAAGGCTTTCGATCGTTTTGTAAAGAGCCTGTAATAATAGTTCAGCCATAGAATGAGACAGAACCGGCGATTGGATGCTTGCACACAAAGCGACGGCTCTGCCATTCTATGAGTTGAGCGCCGATTCATGAACAAAGATAGTCACGAAGTGATGGAGAGCGTGATAACGCGGCTTTGCGAATGGCGCGGACTGAACGTATGTTGTAAAATGTTTGTTGCGAAGAAAAGGAATTGTGCTGACACAGTTCCTTTTTCTTAGTATAATAATCCCATGAAATTTTTATTAACAGCAATCAATGCAAAATTCATACATTCGAATCCTGCCATCTATAGCCTGCGGGCCTGTGCGGGAGAGAAACTGCAGCCGTATGTGGAACTGGCAGAGTTTACGATCAATGAATCCCTGGAAAGTATTTTGGAGGGAATCTGGAAGCGTCAGCCGGAGGTGATAGGATTTTCCTGTTATATCTGGAACTGGAAGCTGATCCGGGAGATATTGACAGAACTGCCGAAGATCCTGCCGGATACGGACATCTGGCTGGGAGGACCGGAGGTCACTTATGATGGTTCCGGACTATTAAATGAGTTCCCTCAGGTTACGGGAATCATGGTAGGGGAAGGAGAAGTCACCTTTCGGGAAGTACTGGAGCAGTATGTGAGGGAGGCAGAAACGGCCGGACAGTCCGAACAACACGAACCCGACAGCATAGAACAGCAGGCAGCAGACCGAATGGGAACGGTTGCCGGAAAGTCTATGGAAGAGCGCTTCGGGCAGATTCCGGGTCTGTGTCTGGCCTCCGGCTATACAGAACCCAGAGAGTTAACGGATCTGACGACACTGCCCTTTCTCTATGAAGATATGGAGCCGTTCACGAATCGGATTATCTATTATGAGACCAGCAGAGGATGCCCATACCGGTGCAGTTATTGTCTGTCTTCCATAGATGAAAAAGTAAGACTACGTGACATAAGTGTCGTAAAGAGGGAGCTGCAGTTTTTCCTGGATCAGAAGGTAAAGCAGGTAAAATTCATTGACCGGACATTTAACTGCGACCACAAACATGCCATGGAGATCTGGCGGTATATTTACGAACATGACAACGGCGTCACTAACTTTCATTTCGAGATTTCCGCCGATATTTTGCGAGAAGAGGAGATTGCCCTGCTGAACCGGTTCCGCCCGGGACTGGCACAGCTGGAGATCGGGGTGCAGTCGACGAATCCGGAGACGATCCGGGCCATTCATCGTGTTATGGACGTGAATAAGCTGGAGAAAATTGTGGCGGCCATTCACAGAGGGCAAAATATTCATCAGCATCTGGACCTGATCGCGGGACTTCCCTATGAAGATTATGAGAGCTTCGGCAGATCCTTTGACAGGGTGTATGCAATGCAGCCGGAACAGTTACAGTTAGGCTTCCTGAAGGTGTTGAAGGGCTCCGATATGCATGAGCATGCACAGGAGTACGGAATCCGTTATCTGGAACTGCCTCCTTATGAAGTGTTGTATACCAATTGGATCAGCTATGGGGAAATCCGTCGCCTGAAGCGGATTGAGGAAATGGTAGAGCTGTATTATAACAGCGGACAGTTCACTCATACCCTGCCTGTGATGGAAAAAGCATTTCCCGGTCCCTTTGCCATGTATGAAGCATTGGCGGATTACTATCAGGAACAGGGATATTTTATCAACAGTCCTGCCAGGGCATACCGGTATCAGATTCTGTTAGAGTTTGCTGCTTTGCAGGATCCGGAGAAGGAAGAAATCTACAGGGAGCTTTTGACCTACGATATGTATCTTAGAGAGAATCTGAAGAGCAGGCCTGCGTTCGCCGCGGAGATCACGGAAGAGGAAAAACAGGACATCCGCCGGTTTTATCAGACGGAGGAGCGGGAGCGGCGCTATCTTCCGGCATACGCGGAATATGACTGGAAGCAGTTGAGCAGAATGACGCATCTGGAACCGTTCCGGTATCCGGAACCGCACTATGTGCTGTTTGATTATCAGGAGCGGAATCCGTTGAATTATGAGGCAAAGGTACAGGTGATCGGGGATCCGGTACCAGACAATGATAAAGACGAGAACCGCACGGAATAATGTGGAAGTAATACAATGATGTCGGGGTCAAAAGCCCCCGACTTTGATGCATACGAATTGTTCCGTGCTACGCACTCCCACAATTCTACCCTATATTCGCATATCGTGGGATTAGCATCCCACTTTTATGCTCATATCGGGGCGGATCCCAAGGTCTTTCACCCACCTATGAGCAAGCTCATGTGGGTTTAGACCTTTTGACCCTGGCATCATACAATGACAGAATGGAGAACAGTATGTATGACACATATGTCAGTATAGACCTGGAGACTACGGGACTCAATCCCAGGCGTGACCGGATCATAGAGATCGGAGCCATCCGCGTGGAGAACGGAGAGATTACGGGAGAGTTTTCAACTTTCGTAAATCCGGGACGGAAGCTGGAAGAGCGGATCACGGAACTGACAGGGATTCGTGACGAAGAACTTGCGAATGCACCGGAGCTGGACGAAGTATTCCCTGAATTATTAGAATTTATGGGAGAACTCCCCTTGCTGGGACATAGTATTTTATTTGATTATTCTTTCTTGAAGAAAGCGGCGGTAGACAGGAAGCTGACATTTGAGAGATCTGCGGTGGATACTTTAAAGATTGCCCGGAAATATCTGCCGCAGCTGCCCCACCGCAATCTGGAATATCTGTGCCGGTATTACGAAATTCCGCACCATGCCCACAGGGCGTCGGAAGATGCGAAAGCTACGGATCGGTTGTTCCGAAAGCTGACAGAATTGTTTTACCGGGAGGAAACCGGTGGACAGGCACCGACAGAAGCTGCCGGGAAAGCGGCAAAGAATAATTTATTCGAACCGCAGCCATTACATTTTCAGGTCAAAAGAGATACTCCGGCGACAAAACCGCAAAAAGAGCGGTTATATCGTCTGGCGGAGCAGCATAAGATAACCATGGAGGTCGATGTGGAAAAGCTTACCCGCAGTGAGGCGAGCAGGCTTGCGGATAAGATTCTTGCAAAGTACGGACGATAGAATTACGCAGAGCGGAGTGTAAGCCTTCCGCCTGATGGATCAGACCGGCAATCTTGTCATATTCGGATCTGGCGGCATAGATTTCTGCCAGACAATAGTAAGTATGGCTGATATCCGTGCCGATAGAAATAGCATAGGACAGAACGGTTTCAGCATCGTCTGTGAGATCTGCTTTCAGCAGAAGTTCCGCCCATTGCTGCAGGGTGCGCACCAGGGTTGTATAATTCTGGTCATACCGGGACAGGGGTGTGATGTTGGCAGTGCCGTATTCCAGTTTCAGATCGGTATTGGTGAAGCCTGTGAGATTTACAATAGGCTGCGTGGACAGATAGGTTAAAAGATCCAGGTATTCCCGGACATTTTCGTCATCAGACAGAGCATTTGTGGGAAGTTTATCCAAAGGGATCTTTACATAATCCAGGTTATCGAGAGATTTTTTACGGACGGAATTGGCTCTTTTTTCCCGATCCCAGAATTCCTGCTCCTTTTTCTCGGCGAGGGTGCGTTGACGTCTGGTAGCCTGGGCTACGATGACGATAGCGTATACAAAGATGATAAATATGATTAAACTTGCCAAAAACTTTAAACTCATATATAATATCCTTTCAGAAACAAATGCCATCGAATGAAGATTTCATGGAGGCTTTTACCATGCTTAATATGAATAATAAAAAGGTGAAACAGCGAATCTCTGCAGTTATTATCGTACTGCTTGTGATCGCTATGATCGTACCTACTATAACATCTATTTTCTACTAATTCAACTGCTTAACTGCGGATGGAACAGTAGACGTGCCCGAAGGAAGGGCAGAGGAGTATTATGAAAAAATATCGTAAGGGGTTTTACGGCATTCTGTTATTGACTTTGACAATGCTGTTCGGAATGACAGCGCAGGCCAAGACAGATGACACAATCAAGACAGGAATTTATGCCGGGGATGTGGAACTGTCCGGAATGACGGCACAGGAAGCAACGGCGGCTATTGAAGAACATATCGAAGGTCTGAATGACGTGGAGATTACGCTGCTTGCGGCGAATGACCATGAAGTGACTACTACAGCCGGAGATCTGGGTGTGACCTGGAAGAATCCGGAGCTGGTGCAGGAAGCTCTGGAACTGGGAACCCATGGAAATGTCATCGAGCGTTACAAGATCCTGATGGATCTGCAACATGAAAATTATGTATATCCCATTGAACTGGATTTTGATTTACAGGCGATCAACGATCTGCTGACCAGATGTACCAAGTACGATCAGGAAGCTATCAACGTCTCTCTGAAGAGGGACGGCGGTAAATTTACCGTGGTGGAAGGTCAGACCGGATATGTGCTGGATGTGGAGAAGTCCATTGATACGGTATATGACTATCTGACAGAAGAATGGAATCATGAGGCATGTAGTATTCCTTTGGAGATTGTGGTGGATGAGCCGAAGGGAAGTGCTGAGGAACTGGCACAGGTAACCGATGTGTTGGGAAGCTTTACCACATCCTATAAGACATCCGGCTCCTCCAGAAGTGCAAATGTGGCGAACGGCTGCAGCCTGATCAACGGAACGACGCTGTACCCGGGAGAAGAATTCTCCACTTATAAGACCGTATCTCCTTTTTCCGAGGCAAACGGTTATTACATGGCAGGGTCTTATGTCAGCGGTAAAGTGGTAGACAGTCTGGGTGGCGGTATCTGCCAGGTGTCCACGACCCTGTATAACGCAGTACTGCGTGCGGAGCTGGAAGTAACGGAGCGTTATAATCATTCCATGATCGTAGGTTATGTGGATCCTTCCGCAGATGCGGCAATCGCAGAGAGCTCCGGAAAAGATTTCAAATTTGTAAACAATACGGATTATCCGATTTATATTGAAGGCTATACGCATGACAAGCAGATCACCTTCAACATCTATGGTAAGGAAACTAGAGATGCCGGACATTCGGTCCGTTATGAAAGTGAAGTACTGGAAACGATCACTCCCCCTGCAGATCAGATCTATGTGGATGCCGGTCAGCCCATCGGCTATATTGTGACAGAGAGTGCACATATCGGATATAAGGCAAGGCTGTGGAAGATCACAATGGAAAACGGTGTAGAGGTCAGCAGAGAGCAGGTCAACAGCAGCAGCTACAAGATGGTGCCCCGCAGTGCTACCGTGGGAACAGCCACTTCCGATCCGCAGGCTTATGAAGAGATTATGGCAGCCATCAGTACAGCGAACATTGATCATGTGAAAAATGTGGCAGCAGCATTAAATGCAAGAGCGGCAGCGGCTGCACAGCAGACAGAAATTGTAGACGACTAAAGGTGAGACAATGAACAGCGGCAAGGTACCCGTGAACGTTCTGAAACGTTCCGTTCTCAGACAATTGAAAAATAAAAGGGCAGAAATAGCAAATGGCGCAGGTCTGGGGGCAGACTGCGCTGTTTTTGCGCCTTTTTCCGGGGGACAGATGGTAACCTGCGTTCAGGAAGGTGTCGTAGAACTGCAGTGCGAGAACGACCTGGCAGAGGCGGAGAGAGAGGATCTGACCGTGATGCCGATGAATCGCATTTTTCAAAAAAGTGCAAATAATTTGGCAACGGCGGGCGCGGAACCCGTGGCGGCAGAGCTGGTGATTTTCCTGCCGGAGACCGTGGAAGAACCGGAACTGAAGGCTCTGATGGCAGAGGCGGAGAAGACGGCCACAGAGCTGGATATCCAGATTATCGGCGGGCAGACCAGAGTAAGTTCCGCAGTAAGACAGCCGGTTGCCACAGTAACCGGATACGGTATCCTGAACAAAGCGGCAGCTGAGCAGCTTCCGTCCGTGAAAAATCTGGCGGGTCAGGATATCATTATTACCAAGTGGATCGGCCTGGAGGGTACCGCAGACCTGGCGGCCCGGAACCGGGAGAAGCTTCTGACGAGATATCCGGCGTATCTGGTGGAGGAAGCGGCGGCGTTCGACCGGTATTATTCTATTTTGCCGGAGGCTGCAACCGCCGTGAAGTCCGGCGGTTGCACCATGCATGATATTTCCGAAGGCGGTGTATTTGCAGCACTGTGGGAGATGGCAGAAGGTGCAGGTGTTGGACTGACAATCGATATGAAGAAGCTTCCTCTCAGACAGGAGACAGTGGAGGTATGTGAATTCTGTAATGTGAATCCTTATGAGCTTAGATCCGGCGGCAGCCTGATCATTGCAAGTCCGGAGGGAACCGCAGTGGTGGAAGCATTGGAGGCAGAGGAAATTCCGGCGGTGATCGTAGGGAGATTTACAGACAGCAACGACCGGCTGATCCTGAATGAGGACGAAGTCCGCTATATGGACCGTCCCCAGAGAGATGAGATTTATAAAGCAGTAGAATAAAAGGAGATATTGGCATGAGAGAAGAATTATTGGCGATCATAGAGAAAAACAGCAGGATCGATCTGAAAGAACTGGCAGTGATCCTGGGTGTGGAAGAGATCGATGTGGTAAATGAGATGGCTGCGCTGGAAGCAGAGGGTGTTATCTGCGGTTATCATACCCTGATTAACTGGGAAAAAACAGATATTGAAAAAGTAAGTGCACTGATTGAGGTACGTGTGACGCCCCAGAGAGGACAGGGATTTGACAGCATTGCGGAACGTATCTACAAATATCCCGAGGTACGCAGCGTGTATCTGATGTCCGGAGCATACGATCTGATGGTTATTCTGGAGGGCAAGACCCTGCGTGAGGTATCTAATTTTGTATCCGACAAACTGTCCACACTGGATTCTGTACTTAGTACTGCAACCCATTTTATCCTGAAAAAATACAAGGATCACGGAACCGCATTTGCTGTGAAAAAAGATGATGAAAGAGAGATGATTACCCCATGAGAAATCCATTAGCTGATAAAGTAGTGGATATCAAACCATCGGGTATCCGCAAATTTTTTGATATTGTAAGTGAGATGCAGGATGCGATCTCTCTCGGTGTGGGAGAACCGGACTTCGATACTCCCTGGCACATCCGGGATGAGGGTATCTATTCCCTGGAAAAGGGAAGAACCTTTTATACCTCCAATGCCGGTCTGAAGGATCTGCGTCAGGAGATATGCAATACGATCCGGAGAAAACAGGGTGTAACTTATGACTGGCAGCATGAAGTACTGGTAACGGTAGGCGGCTCCGAGGCTATCGACATCGGACTGCGTGCCATGTGCAATCCGGGAGATGAAGTGCTGATCCCCCAGCCCAGCTATGTATCCTACGAACCCTGCGCGATTCTGGCAGGTGCAAAGCCGGTGATCATTGACCTGAAGGCAGAGAACGAATTCCGTCTGACTGCTGAAGAACTGGAAGCAGCAATCACAGAGAAAACGAAGGTGCTGATCCTTCCTTTCCCGAATAACCCCACCGGCGCCATTATGGAGAAGTCCGATCTGGAAGCTATTGCAAAAGTAATTGAAGAACATGACATTTTTGTCATGTCTGACGAGATCTATTCTGAACTTACTTATAAGGATAAGCATGTGTCTATCATCAGCCTGCCCGGCATGAAGGAACGTACCATTTATATCAATGGTTTCTCCAAGGCATATGCCATGACCGGCTGGAGACTGGGCTATTGCTGCGGACCGGTAGCGATTATCCAGCAGATGACGAAGATCCATCAGTTCGCCATCATGTGTGCTCCCACCACCAGCCAGTATGCGGCAGTGGAGGCTCTGAAAAACGGAGATGCCGATATTGAGGAGATGCGCACAGCATATAATCAGAGAAGGCGTTTCCTCATGAATGCGTTCCGCGAGATGGGACTGGAGTGCTTTGAACCCTACGGAGCATTTTATGTGTTCCCCTGTATCAAGGAATTCGGAATGACCAGTGATGAATTCGCCACACGTTTCCTGGAGGAGGAAAAAGTAGCTGCCGTACCGGGAACTGCATTCGGTGACAGTGGTGAAGGATATCTGCGAATTTCCTATGCGTACTCCCTGGAGAAGCTGAAGATTGCAATCGGAAGACTGGGACATTTTGTGGAGAAACTGAGAGCAGAACAAAATAATAAATAAAGCATTTCAGGTAACTATTCGGAATCACGGGCAGTGAAGTGGTTCCGGATAGTTATTATGCTGTAAAGGATAACATATGCATATTATATTACATCAGCCGGAGATCCCGGCAAACACCGGAAATATCGGAAGAACCTGTGTGGCCACCGGCACCAGCCTGCATCTGATCGAGCCCCTGGGCTTCCGCTTAAATGAAAAAGAGATCAAGAGAGCCGGTATGGACTACTGGCAGCATCTGGATGTTACCAGATATATGAATTTCCGGGAGTTCCGGGAAATGCATCCCGGAGCGAAGATCTGGATGGCAACGACAAAAGCGCATCAGACCTACACAGATGTGAAATTCGGACCGGATGACTACATCATGTTCGGCAAGGAGAGCGCCGGAATCCCGGAGGAGATCCTGGTAGAGAATGAAGAAACCTGCATCCGTATCCCCATGCTTCCCGAGATCCGTTCCCTGAATCTGTCCAACTCCGTGGCCATTGTGTTATACGAGGCACTCAGACAGCAGGGATTCGAAAGTATGCAGAGGGATGGAGAGCTTCACAGGCTGCATTGGAAAGAATAACCCCGGATAACTACAGGTCGGTAATGTAATCGTCCAACTGTGATACATTACATAAGTTATAGCAGTAGACCTGACCGATCTTATTATGATCACATAGAAAGATATGCTTGCGGCTCTGCTGCAGCATAACCTGACGAATGTAGGTCTCTTCCCGGGATGCGTCTGTGATCTGCCCGCTTTCCGATACCCCGCGGCTTGAAAAAAACATAATGTCGGCATTGAAATTCCGTACAAAATCGGCAGCAAAGTCTCCTACATATGCCGAAGAATTATGAAGAAGCAGTCCTCCCGTACAGTAGATTCTGTGACTCAGGGAGTTTAATTCCTGAGCTGTTTTCAGACCATTTGTAATAATGGTCAGATTCTGATAATTTTCAAAATATTTAATCAGATATTGTGCAGTCGAAGAAGCATCGAGAAAAATTGTCTGACCTTCCACGATATGGAGGGAGGCTTTTTCACTGATGATTCTTTTGGCATCTGTATTCTGGCGCTCCCGCAGATATAAAGGCAGCTCCTGATTGGCCCCGTCTAAAAGAATGGCTCCGCCATGAAGGCGTTTTACGAGACCTTTCCGTTCCAGCTCTGAGAGATCCCTGCGCATCGTTGCCTCACTGACAAATAAGCGTTTTGCAAGAACGCTTACCGGTGCGGTCTTTTTTTCTCTTAAGTATTCCATTATTTTTTCAAATCGTTCTACTTCTAACATGTGTTTACTCCTGATCGAAAATGATTGAATATGTATGAATTATGCTCTGTCATGCAAGGTAGCCGCCATCGGTTGCATTCGCAGAGGAGAAAGATATACTATGGGGATAAAGATACAGAATTATAGAAAATACGCTATATGAAGCAACTGTATCCTAGTAATACTATATGGTATACCATCCGAAAATTCAATACATATTTATGAGCGAATTTGTTCATTTTGAAAAACGAAAGGAAAAGGAACAGAGAAATGCAGGATAAAAAAGAAGAAAAAATTATGATTGCACCGTCTATCATGTGTCTATCTGAGTGGCAGGATACAAAAAGTATTTTCAGGCAATTAATGGAAAACGGAATTGCAATGATCCATGCAGATGTAATGGATGGAAAATTTGTTCCGAATCTGATGCTCGGAACAGAGAGCATAAAGCACTTGAGAGAAGTAACGGACATTCCTTTAGATATTCATATGATGGTTGAAAATCCAGAAAAAAAGCTGGACTGGTTCGCTATTCAGCCGGGAGAGTACGTGTCTGTTCACGCAGAAAGCACCAGACATTTACAGAGAACCCTAGCGAAGATTGCGGAGTATGGGGCACATCCCATGGTTGCACTGAATCCTGCCACACCGCTCTGTATGCTGGAGGATGTACTGGATGATGTAGCCGGTGTATTGCTGATGACGGTCAATCCCGGGTTTGCCGGTCAGAAGCTGGTTCCGCAGACACTGGGCAAAATAACCCGTTTGAGGGAGCTGTTGGATAAAACCGGACACGAAGATGTGTTTATAGAAGTGGATGGAAATGTAAGCTTTGAAAATGCTCCTAAAATGTACCGCGCAGGCGCAAGTGCTTTTGTATGCGGAACTTCAAGTATTTTTGGTAAAAACGGAACAATCGAGGAAAATATAGCAAAATTTAAGAAAAGCATGGAGGAATCCTGATATGATTTGTGAGACCTTTGACATTAAGAATGAAAATTCGCAGGAATATGCAAGACTGAATACTTATGTAATCAGCCATTCTGACTCTATTAAAACGGAAACCCGCCCGTTAATTATTTTGTGTCCGGGTGGAGGCTATTGGTTCACATCGGAACGGGAAGGAGAAATGCTTGCACTGCAGTTCGTGGCGGCAGGATTTCATGCAGCTGTTTTATGGTATTCTGTGAAGCCGGCTACTTTTCCTACTGCACTGTTAGAGCTGGCCAAAAGTGTGGAACTGGTCCGGAAGCATGCAGAGGAATGGCATGTAGACCCGGATAAGATTGTAGTAGAGGGCTGCTCTGCAGGTGGACATCTGGCGGCAAGCTATGGTGTATTCTGGCATGAGGATTTTGTAAGTAATAAGCTTCAGGTATCAAAAGATATTTTAAAACCCAACGGAATGATTCTTTCCTATCCGGTAATTACCTCCGGTGAGTTTGCACATCGCGGCTCTTTTAATAATTTGTTGAGAGATCAATATACGGAAGAAATGTTGGAAAAGACATCTTTGGAAAAACAGGTAAATGAATATGTTCCGCGCACTTTTATCTGGCATACCTATGAGGATACGGTTGTTCCGGTGGAGAACTCCCTGCTATTTGCCACAGCACTTCGCAAACACCATATCCCGGTGGAATTCCATCTTTTTGAACGGGGATGTCATGGACTTTCTCTGGCAAATGAGCTGACAGATAATCCTCAGGGAGAGCGGATACAAAGAGAGTGTGAATGCTGGATTACCATGGCAATTGCGTGGATGCGCAACTTGTAAAAAAGGAGAAAGATTATGAGCGAGACAAAGAAAATGAAAACGATGAAAGCCGTCAGATTACATGCGATCGGAGATCTCAGATGCGATGAAATAGAAGTACCTGTACCGAAGGGAGAAGAGCTTTTGATCAGAGTGGGCGCCTGTGGCGTATGCGGTTCCGATTATCCGAGAACCTATGAGCATGGTACCAGCAGCGGAATTTATCCGTTGACCATAGGTCATGAGTTCGCAGGAGAGGTTGTCGCAGCGGGATCCGAAGAGAATGAAGCACTGATCGGAACGAAGGCTGCCATTTATCCGCTGATCCCCTGCCGGAAATGTGACCCCTGCGTGACAGGAAACTATGCTATGTGTGAACATTACGATTATCTGGGCTCCAGAAGAGACGGAGGATTTGCAGAATATTGTCTGCTTCCGTCCAAATGGCAGCTGATCGTGGCAAAGAATGCTTCCATGGAAGAACTGGCCATGACCGAGCCGGCATGTGTCGCACAGCATGCGGTACGCAGAGCAGATGTACAGGCAGGCCAATATGTGGTTATCTTCGGAGCAGGCCCGATCGGTATTATGGCTGCCCGCTGGGTGAAATTGTTTGGTGCAACTCCTTTATTGGTGGATATTGCACAGGATAAAGTAGAATTCGCCATAGAAAAAGGACTGGATGCCATCAATTCCCGGACAACCAATGTACCGGAAGAAATTCGCAGCAGAAATCATGGAAAACTGGCAGATGCAGCTATCGAAGGAACCGGAGCCGGCGTTGTATTGAGCAGTTGTGTGGAATGTGTCAGAGCAAAGGGAACCATTTCTCTGTTGGGAAATCCGTCCGGAGATGCTGCCCTTCCGCTGGCAATTCACAGTCAGATGCTGCGTAAGGAGCTTGCTATTCATGGAGTATGGAATTCCAGCCGTGCACCGTTCCCCGTAAATGAATGGGCCTACACCGTACAAATGCTGGATGAAGGAAAATTCCAGGTAAAGGATCTTATTACCGGAAGATATTCCCTGGATGAACTTCCGGGTGTGATTGATGAGATCCATAACGGCAGACACCATGAAGTCAAAACCATGTGTACCTGTATGCCGAAGGAATAAAATCCAATAGGAGATTGCATATGAGAACAGTTTCAAAGACAGTGATCGGTGTGGATTTCGGAACCCAGTCAGCCAGAGCTGTACTGGTAAATGCAGAAAACGGAGAAATTTTATATTCCTGCCGGGAAGAATATTCCCGGGACAGCATGCCGGTACCGGCAATTGATTGTGTGGAAAACCTTCCCCCTGCAACGGACTATGAAATGACATTATATTCGTTACTGCGTCAGGCAGTACCGGAAGAATATCGGAAAACAGTAGCCGGAATCTGCGTGGATGCCACTTCTATGACGATGGTGTTGCTGGCAGAGGATGGCAGGGCACTGTCAGAACTGGATGGATGGTCGCAAGCGGCTCATGCCAGAGTGAAACTATGGAAGTATCATCGGGCACAGGAACAGGCAGACAAGGCACTGGAGCTGGCAAGGAAGCTGCAAGAACCTTTTTTGGGAAGAACCGGAGGAAGCATTTCCTGCGAATGGATGCTTCCAAAATTACTGGAGGTGCGGGATGAGGCACCGGAGATTTATGCCAAAGTAGATCTGGCAATGGATTTGTGCGAATTTCTCACCTATCGACTTACGGGGCAGTTAATAAGAAGCATTGGATCTCTGAGTTATAAATGTTTATGGGCAGAGGATCTGGGGTTCCCTGAGCGGACTTTTCTGAATGGACTTCGTACGGGATTTTATGAAGAATATTGTCATTTTCTCCGGGGGGATATTCGTAAGCCGGGAGAATGCGCAGGAATGCTTCGATCGGAATTAAGCAAAAGATGGGGACTGCCGGAGCAGATTCCGGTAGCAGCGGGTATGCTGGATGGGCATACTTCTCTGGCGACAATGGGTGCCTTTGAACCGGGAGATGCCGCATTAATCGTAGGGACATCCAATGTGTGTACTGTGCAGGATAAAAAACTGCGGGAGTTAAAGGATGTATGCGGTGTTGCACAGGATGGCATGATAACCGGAAGCTGTGGCATAGATACCGGACAGAGCAGTACCGGCAATATGCTGGGCTGGTTTATAGAACATATGGCAGGCTGGCAGGTGCATCGTGAGGCGGAAGAACGGAAGATTTCTCCCCACCAGGTTCTCGCCGAGCGGGTTAAGAAACCTTGGGAGAATAAGGTGGTAGCGGTTGACTGGTGGAGCGGCAGCAGAAATGCTCCCTGTGATCTGACACTACGGGGATGCATGTTGGGTCTTGAAATGGATACCAAAGCAGAGGATATCTATCTGGCATTATTACAGGCGATTGCCTGCGGAACCGGAACCATTTTGGAAAGTCTCTCCGGGCAGGGGGTAGAAATCGGACGAGTATTGGCAACGGGCGGCATTACGGAGAAAAACCCTCTGCTGATGCAGGAATATGCCAATCTGCTGCGCCGGGAGGTTCTGGTGGCAAAGACGACAGAGGGTCCTGCACTGGGAGCGGCAATGTTCGCGGCCATGGCGGCGGGAATTTATACGGATATTCAGGAAGCCTATGACCACATGGGCATTCATGACTTTAAAATTTACGAACCGGACGAGATACATCGGACAGCATATGAAGATTTATATAGAAAAAATAAGAATCTGAGGAATATGCTTAGCGGAGCCTCCGCAGGAAAAATTCCGGGGTGATGCAATGAACATTTATCTGGTAAGGCATGGGCAGACGGACTGGAATTATCAGAAAAGAATACAGGGACAGCAGGATGTGGATATCAATGAGCAGGGCATCCGGCAGGCAGAAGATTTGGCAGAAACATTGAAAAGAGTTCCCTTTGAATATGCTATCTGTTCCCCTTTGCTCCGTACCCGTCATACCGCGGAGATTTTGTTAAAATATCATTCCGTCCCTTTGAAATATGATGAACGCCTGAAGGAAATATATCTGGGAAAATGGGAAGGAAAAACCCACAAAGAGGTGGAAACGGAAGAAACAAATCCGGTATATCAGTATTTTCATCACCCGGAGAATTATCATCCTGAGGGAGATATGGAATCCCTGGAGGAACTGTACCAAAGAGGGGAATCGTTCGTGAGAGAAGTTCTGTTTCCGCTGGAAGATCGTTACGAAACGATTCTGATAGTAGCCCACGGTGGATTGATCCGTACTATTCTGAACCCTCTTATGGGATATTCCGTTCGTGATTTCTGGAAACTGCCTTTGGATAATTGTTCTGCTGAAATTTTGAAATGTAAAGACAGGAAGCTGTCCTTATGTTGACATCTTCTTTACATGTCGGTATACTAATAGCATCAGATTAAAACAAGTTGACGTGTAAGGAGGTGGGGAAAGTGGCATTATATCATAAGATTGCAGAATTTATCATGGAAAAGATTAAGACGGAGGAATGGAAGAAGGGTCAGTTGATTCCATCGGAAAAGGAGTTTTGCGAGCAGTTCCGGGTAAGCAGACCTACAGTGAGGGCAGCAATCGCCTATCTTGCCAATCAGGGATATCTAGTGACGGTCAAGGGAAAAGGCACATTTGTGTCAAAGCCAAAGATCGTGGAAGATACCACTGTATTTCTGGAGAGCTTCAGCAAGGAAATGGCAACAAAGGGAATTTCCGTGCAGACGGAAGTACTGGAACAGCGAACAATCGCAGCGGATGAAGAAGTGGCTTCCAAACTGAAGATACCATGTGGAGATGAAGTCATTAAGATCGTGAGACTGCGTTATGTGAAAGACTCTTTTCACGAAGGACCGATTGTGTATAATATCTCTTATTTTCCGAAGAGATTTTCTTTTCTGCTGAAATGCAATTTTGAGGAGGAATCCCTGACAGGAGCATTGACGCGCAACCATGTGGAGCGTCATCATCTGGAAAAAAATATCGATGCGGTTCTCTTAGAGGGAAAAATTGCCCGGATCCTGGGAGTGGAAGAAGGAAGCCTGGGGATTTTGATCAGTGCTGTATGCCAGGAAGCAGACCGGAAGCATGTGATGGAATACACGCTGAGCTATTATCCGTCGAAGCGCAATAAGTTTGTATTAAAGATTAACGTGTAATTACATGGAAAAATCAGGCAGAAAAATACCATGTCTGAAGAGGGCATGGTATTTTTCTGCCTGATTTTATGCTCATTTTTTTCCATATAGCTGTTTTTTTACAACTTGTAATGACAAATACAAAAAAATAAACAATATATGCGACATGTATTGACAAGTATATGGGAAAAATATATAATAATAACATACATAAGAGCTCGACATGTAATCACATGTAGATAAACGAAAAAATGATATTGGAGGACAAGTTATGAAAACAAAGAAAATCATGGCATTAGTGATGACATCAGCAATGGTCATGGGAACCCTTGCCGGATGTGGTTCAACTGCAGACACAACAGATACCACTCAGTCGCAGAGCGAAAGCATCAGCACTGCTGCAGCAACTACGGAAGAAACTTCCGGGGAAAAAGAATGGTTCGGAACGGATGACGGAAAGACGGTTACCTTACAGTTCTGGGGAGGCATCCAGCCGGAATACGGATACGATGAAATTGTTGAGAATTTCAACAAGGAATATGCAGATAAGGGTGTACAGGTAGAGTATAACCGCTATGTCAACAATTCAGACGGAAACCTTCAGCTGGATACTTATCTGATGGCAGGAGCAGATGGCGGCGTTGATGTATTTATTGGTTACGGAAGTAAAAACTCACTGGCAACCCGTGCAGACGGCGGACTGTTATATGATTACAGTGATTATCTGGCTTCCATCGGACTTGACATTGGTAAGGAGTTAGGAGAAAATACCAAGGCTAATTATGTGTTTGATAACGGTGAGGTCTGGGGTCTTCCCACTAAATTCGATAACAATGCATATCTGATGGTGAATAAGGACATGTTTGATGAGGCGGGTATTGCGCTTCCTTATGAAGGATGGACTTATGCAGAATTCAGGGATGCGGTGAAAAAACTGACTCACGGTGAAGGTCAGGATAAAGTATACGGTATCTGCTGGGGCTTTAATTTTACCAAGGCTGCACAGCTTGATTATATTAGTTCTGTCCTGGGAGCTAACGATACCTTTGCGGATGATACGATGAAAACTCTGAACTGGGATAACCAGGTATATGTAGATGGATTTAATCTCATCAAGGATATTTGTGACGAAGGATATGCACCGACCATGGAGGACGATATTGCGGATGCCCTGACGGTACAGTCCACTTTCCTGGAAGGAAAGTGTGCTATGTTCGGTATTTTCTCTCAGCTGAGACTGGCAATGGACACCGAGACTTATCCTCATGATTTTACTACCGCATTAATTCCTTTTCCTGTTCCCAGTGAGGAATATGCAGAGTTCTATACACAGGATCAGGCCAACTATTCCGGTGACTTTATGTGTATCTCTGCAAGTACCCCTTATAAGGAGGCGGCATGTGAGTTTGCACGCTGGTATATTCAGGGAGGTATGACTCCACTGATCAAAGCAGCACGTTATCCGCTGTGGTTAGGAACCGATATGGATGCCATTCTGGATTATGTTGAGCAGTCTGCAGGAGATTCTGTGGATATTGAGTCCCTGAAGCATCTGTTTAGCACCGACCGTTCTTCTTATGTCAAGAAGAGTTATGTAAATGATAAGGGAGGAGAGCTTTCTACCATTCTTCATGAGGAGTGGGAAGACTTCATGTACGGTGTAACACCTACTGCCGAAGAAGCATTAAAGAAAGCAACCGAGAGAGGAAATGCTCTTCTGGCAGAATAACCGATAGCGGATGTATGCCGGCTATGCTTACAGGGATGCTGCTTGTAACACTACACTGTGGCATCCCTGTTTTGATAACCGGTATAAACAATATTTTAAGTAGAAAGAGGTATCTGCTATGTGGAAAACAAAAGCAATCAATAAAGAACTTCCGCCGGGAGCAGGAAAGAAAAGAAGACAGAGAAAGGAAGAGGGAATGGCAATGCTGTTTCTTCTGCCAAGTCTCCTGGGTCTGGTACTTTTAAGCCTGATTCCCATGCTGATCTCCCTGTATATTTCTCTGACGGACTGGGTGTATACGGATGGACTGGGAAATTGGAATTTTGTAGGACTTCAGAACTTTATAGACCTGTGGAAAGACAGTTGGTTCCAAAAATCGCTTTGGAATACTGTCATCTTTACCATTGTTACGGTGCCGTTAACCATTATTCTGGCATTGGTCATTGCAGCGCTGATTGACAATTTCTGTGCAGACAGAACCGCAGGCGTGGTGCGAATTGCTCTTTATATGCCCCATATCTGTAACATTGTAGCAACATCTACCATTTGGAAAACTATGTATTCCACATATGGACCCTTTACGAATCTGATGCGGGCACTTGGCTGGAGTGATCCACCAAGGTTCCTGGTAAGCTATACTTGGGCACTTCCGGCGATTATGCTGGTTGTCATCTGGGCGAAAATCGGATATTCCGTATTTCTGTATGGCGCAGCCATGCAGTCACTGCCTTCCGATCTGTATGAATGTGCATCCCTGGACGGCGCAAACGGATTCCAGAAGTTCCGGAAACTGACAATTCCCCTTCTTGCAAATACTACTTTTTTTATCACCATCACAAGTATTATCAGCAGCTTCCAGGTATTCGGTTATATCAATGTCATGACCGGAGGCGGTCCGAAGGATTCCACCTATGTGCTGGTATATTACATTTATAAACTGGCGTTTGATTATCATAAGACAGGATACGGTTCTGCAGTGGCAGTTGTTCTTTTCCTGATCTTACTGATTATCACCATTATTCAATATGTTCACAATAATAAACAGGATTAAGGAGGCGGGAAAATGGCGAATACAAAAGTTGTAGGAAGTAATACTCCGAAAAAAAGATTTTTCCGAATTCTTATGGTGATTTTAATTATCGGACTTTGCTTACTGATGCTTTCTCCATTTATCTGGATGATTGGAGCATCCCTCAAAAAAGAAGCCGATGTTATGAAACAGGGAGTTGGATTATTCCCCACCTATTGGTATCCCCAAAATTATTTACGGGTACTTGGCTTTGCAGGAAAAACAAATTATCACTTTTTACAGGGTTATTGGAATTCTATCAAAGTTGCTGGCATCTCTGCATTGGTAGCGGGGATCAGCAGCTGCCTCGCCGGCTATGCCTTTGCAAAATTGAAATTCCGTGGCTCTAACATACTGTTTTTGCTATATCTGTCCCAGATGATGATTCCGTCCCAGCTGACGCTGATCCCGCGGTTTGTAATTTTCTCCGCAGTCGGTCTTGTAAATACGCATTGGGCACTGATCTTACCCAAAGTCGTGGCAGTAAGTGCAACCTTTATGATGCGACAGGCATTCCTCGGAACTTCGGAAGAGTTACGTGAAGCTGCCAAAATTGATGGTGCCAGTGAGTTCCGTATCTTCTATCAGATTATGGTACCCATTATCATTCCCACCATTGCAGCCGTATGTACCACACAGTTTGTAAGCTCCTGGAACAGTTACCTGGATCCTCTGATTTTTATTAACAAATCGGCACTTTATACATTACCTTTGGTGCTGGATAGCTTCGTAAGTATGGAGGCAACACAATACGGACTGATGATGGCAGCCTGCTGTCTGGCAACCATTCCCGTATTTATTGTGTTCCTGTGCGGACAGAAATTCTTTATCAAAGGTCTTACCGTAGGTGCGGTAAAGGGTTAAAACATGAAACGAAAAACAAAGGGTTATATTGTAGCAGTCATCAGTATTTTATTTTCGGCATTCCTTATTGTTCTGGCGGTTGCCCTGGGCAATCTGGCGAAGGGAGATACCAGAGAGCGGTCACAGGATGTAGCAGACTATAGGAAATGGTCTGTGCCGGAAAAGTATACCCGTTTTCTGATTTTTCCGGAGGAAATTCCGGCAGAAGCAGAAGAGGTGGAGTATTACTACCAGTATGAAAGCGGATGGAACAGACCCATGAGCCAGATTTATCTTTCTTACCGGCTGAATGAGGATGCTTATGCGACAGAACAGGAGAGGCTTTCTTCTCTTACCTATACAGATCGTACCGGAGAGACCCGGTCTGTGGAATATGACACGGCATCCTTCGGATATCCTGCGTATGTCACCATTGCCGGATATGATTTCTGCTACGAGTACGCTTTGTTAAACGAAAAAGAGCACACAATTGTATACATCTACGCCATGAACACTGTGTCAGATGATTTACAATTTAACGATGAATTTTTACCAAATTATTATATGGAGAATTTTGATGACCTGGCATATCAGGGAAAAGATCATTTTACCATATATGGAGGATATGACGAATGAATCTTCGATTTGAGAAAAAACACTATGACGTGATCGTCGTAGGTGGTGGCATGGCAGGCCTGTGTGCTGCCATTGCCGCAGCTAGACAAGGCGTACATACGGCACTCATTCAGGCACGCCCTGTGCTGGGAGGAAATGCATCCAGCGAAATCCGTATCCATATTTCCGGTGCAGACCAGTCATTGAAACAGCCGGACTATGCAGAGGGCGGCCTGCTCTATGAACTGATGCTGGAAAATAAGAAAAACAACGAGCAGTTCAGTTATTCGGTGTGGGACATGGTACTGTTCGAAAAAGCAAAAGAAGAAAAGGATCTGGAAGTGTTCTTTAACACAGTCATGTATGACTGTGAAACGGAGGATGACAGAATTGTATCCATTTACTGTGTACAGGAAACAACAGAAATGCGTTACCGGTTATATGCACCGGTTTTCGTAGATGCCACGGGAAACGGAACATTGGGATATTATGCAGGAGCCGAATACAGAAAGGGAAGTGAACCCCAGTCGGAGTTTGGAGAATTACATGCCCCTCAGAAACCCAATAATTACCGCATGGGAAATTCCATTTTATTAAAAGCAAGGGATATGGGACACCCGGTGGAATTTACACCGCCTTCTTTTGCCAAAAAACTGACAGAGGAGCAGCTGTCGAAACGTATCCACTGCGTCCAGATGAGAGATACCATCAATTGTGACGATTCGCCCAACCCGGAGGAGTACAAGCGTACTTCCATGACCAGCAGTGCCTGTGTGGATTATGGTTACTGGTGGCTGGAGCTTTGCGGCGATGGGGAGGATATTATCACAGAGTATGAGACAATTCGCGATGACCTCATTGCCTATGCTTACGGTATCTGGGATCATATTAAAAATAATAAAGAAGGAATCCACGAGCACCATGCGGAGAATTATGCACTGGAATGGGTGGGAGCACTGCCCGGTGTGAGAGAAAGCCGTCGTCTGGTGGGAGATTATCTGCTGTCGGAAACGGATATTCTGGAGCATAAAATTTTTGAGGATGCGGTCTGCTACGGAGGCTGGTGTGTAGATCTCCATGCACCTCACGGACTGTTGGATTTTAACCTGCTTCCTTCCGACTGTAATTTTTATGACGGAGTGTATACCATTCCTTACCGCTCCTACTATTCGAAAAATATTAAGAACCTGTATATGGCGGGAAGAGATATCAGTACCACCAGACTGGGACTGGCAAGCACCCGAATCATCGGCTGCTGCGCCATCGGCGGTGAGGCAGTGGGAATCGCCGCCGCACTTTGTAACAAGTATGCCTGTGACCCGAGAGAACTGGCGCCCCATGTGAAGGAATTACAGCAGCTGATCCTGAAAGAGGATGGCTTCCTGCCGGGCTTTAAGAATGAAGATGAAAAAGATCTGGCACGGAAGGCAAAGATCACGGCTTCTGCCTGGGAGCAGGGAGGTGAGCCGGAGAAGGTGGCAAACGGCATCTCCAGGAAGCTTGGAGAGGAACAGAACGGATGGGTTACGAAGCCCGGAGAGTGTCTTACCATGAAATGGGATGAGGCGAAAGAAATCCGGGAAATCCGACTGACCTTTGAATCCAATTTTGCATATCCGATCCGCGTGACCATGGCACCGTTACGTCAGGCACAGCAGCGAAACGGCGTACCCGAGGAACTGGTAAAAGATGTAAAAATCGAACTGTACCGGGAAGGCAAAAAGACGGGAGAAGCTTATGTGAAGGATAATTACCAGCGTCTGTGCAGTGTGGGAATCGGTGATGTCACAGCAGATGAGATCCGTGTGATTCCGGAATCTACAAATGGAGAAGAACAAGCGGTCATTCATGAAATCCGCGTTTATGCAAAATAACATTTTATACCTGCGACATAAAGTCGGCAGGTGATAGAAAGGCAGGGGTATTATTATGAGAATATCGACATCAACAGGAACTTGCGGAAGTGTTTTTTGGACGCAGAAAATGTATTATTCCTGCGAGCAGGCAATCGAATCTATCGCAAAGGCGGGATTTGATGCCATTGACTTATGCTTTGTAGCATACGGAAGAAAAGGGCTTCCCATGGATGCCCCTGACTGGAGAGACTGGGTAAAGCGGCAGAAGGAAAATTGTGATAAGAATAATCTTCCTGTGACCCAGGCACATGCGCATTATTATAGTGTGGCAGAAAGCATGAAATTTACAGCGCTGGACTGGGAAGACAATATCGGAAGGATCAAGAGAGATATTGAGGCAGCAGGTATGTGTCAGGTGCCCTGGTTGGTCATTCACCCGGATTCCGTCAATGATGAGGCAGGATATTCCAGGAAGAAATCTCTGGAAAGTGAGACGGAGCGTTTTAAGCGTTTTGGCGAACTGGCGGCAAAATACGGAACAGGAATCGCCATCGAGAATATGGTAGATCATCTGGGTATTGGTTATGGCAGACGTTTTGGATGTAATGCTGAAGACCTGCTGGAGCTTCTGGATAAGTTAAATGCGGATGATGTATTCGGTATCTGCTGGGATACCGGTCATGCAAATCTTGCACAGGTCAATCAGCCTGCGGCGATCCGGCAGATTGGCAGCCGTTTAAAGGCATTGCATATCAATGACAACCGTGGTGAGAAGGATGATCATTTGCTGCCCTATCTGGGCTATGTACAGTGGACACCTCTGTTAAAGAGCCTGGCAGATGTGAATTACCAGGGAGATTTCACCTATGAGATTCACAATTTCACAGGTGGAATGAGCCCGGAGATTCATCAACAGGGAGTAGAATTTTCTGTACTGGTAGCAAGACAGATGGTCAGCGAAATCGAAAAAGGAATGAAAGAAAAATAAAATGGAAACAGACGAAATGCAACTTTGCGGACAACAGGCAGTTTGGAACTATGAGGACGAGAGCGGGCTCCTCACCATTCGGGGTGTGGGAGCCATGGAGGATTATACGGATCCGGAACAGGTGCCCTGGAAATCGCTCATTCAGGAAATAAAAGCTGTGGTGATCCGGGATGGAATTACTACTGTGGGAGATTATGCCTTTGCCGGCTGCTGTAATCTGCAGGAGGTTACCCTGCCTGGTTCCGTGGAAATCGTGGGCGTATTCAGCTTTAAAGGCTGTACAGGGTTGAAGGAAATTGTTATCCCCGAAGGGGTCAGAGTGCTGGCATCCAAGGCGTTTCAGTTCTGCAGTGCATTAAAAAAGGTCCATCTGCCGTCTACTCTTACAGATGTGGATATGCGGGTGTTCGGAAAATGTGAATCTCTGGAGGAAGTATTCTATCAGGGAACGGAACAGCAGTGGGAGCAGATCATGATCAGCCGGTCTGCATCAGATAATCAACATCTGGTGCAGGCAAAACGGCATTGTCTGGGAACACAGCGCGCAGAGACACCGGAAGTCAGATCCAACGCACCGGACCGCTATGAACAGATTATTTTAAAGGTCAGAGAGGTACTGGATCAAGGTGGAGACGGGAATTTCTACATTCTGGCACCCAAACTGTGGGAGCCGGGTATCCGGGCGAAAAGCGGTGATGCTACGCTGCTGGTCTTCCCGGATGGGCAGACCATGCTGACTGATGCAGGATTTGTAGAGTGTGGAAAGCATGTGGTATCCCTGTTAAGAGATCTGCATCTGACTTCTTTGGACGGAGTGGTATTATCCCACAGTCATGATGATCATGCGGGAGGATTGCAGCAGGTTGCGGAATATATATACAGTCAGGATGGTGGTTATATCGGCTGTTATTATCGTTCCGCATTTGTAAACAGCCAGCGGGAAAAGGCATTTTTTGACTATATCCGGGCGAAAGGAGCCAGAACCGTTACAAATGTAAAGGATGGTTTCCGCATGAGTATGGGTGGAATGGAGATTGCGGTCTATAATCCTGAGGAAGCCGATGTGGAAAGCTGTACCGGTGCAGAAGAGGAACTGAACAATTTATCTCTGTTGATGAAATTTACTTATGGGAAGTCGGCATTTTTAACCAGCGGTGATTTATATCGCGGGAAGGAACTGGAACTGATTGCCCGTTATGGAGAAGCATTAAAGGCAGATGTGATGAAGGCGAATCATCACGGAGCCCATACCTCGAACTGCATGGAGTGGGTGGATGCCATATCACCGTCTGTGATATATGCCTGTGCCGATGATATGGGAAGTACCCCCTTTGCCTGGAAGATGGCAGCAAAACATATTCAATATTATAGCACTTGTCTGAATGATTTGCTTTGTATCCGTCTGGATGCGGAAAAGCATGTGGAGGTTATGTCCCGGTTTGACAGGAAAGGACTTGGACTATTGTAAAGGCGAATGCCGGAAAGTGTGTTGGGATGAGAGAAGGAGTAGCGCAATATCTGGGAAAAGCAAGAAAATGCAGTTGCGGACGGGTTCATGAGACTCCGTTAAAGCGGGTCGTGATTGAACCGGATGCGCTGGAGAAGGTTCCGGGTATTTTAGAGGAGCTGGGCTATCACCGGGTATTTCTGGTAGCGGATCAGAATACCTGGAGGGCAGCAGGAGAGGCTTTGGAACAGGAGTTGGTGGAAGCGCAGATTTCCTGTGAAGCACTGGTATTTTCGGAAAAGGAGCCGGTTCCTGATGAGAGTCATTTAGGAGAAATTCTGACCTCCTGTCCCCCGGAGACGGAAATCCTGCTGGCTGTTGGTACAGGTACCATCAATGATATGTGTAAATATGTCAGTTTTCGGTTAAAACTGGATTATATGATCGTAGCCACTGCTACCAGTATGGATGGTTTTGCATCCGTGGGGGCGGCTCTGATGCTCAACCATGTGAAAGTAACGAAGGATGCCCATGGACCTGTGGCGGTCATCGGTGAGACTAAAATTATGGCGGAAGCACCCATGGAACTGATCACCGCAGGGCTGGGGGACGTGCTCGGAAAATATACCTGCCTGTTAGACTGGAAACTTTCTCAAATGATCACCGGAGAGTATTATTGCGATTATGTGGTGGACATGGTGCGCGGTGCAGTGGAAACGGTAGTAGAACAGGGTACGCAGATTAAAAAGAGAGATCCGGAGGCAATCCGGAGCCTGATGGAAGCCCTGGTGGTTACGGGGATTGCCATGTATTATGTGGGCAATTCCAGACCGGCATCCGGTTGTGAGCATCATCTGTCTCATTTTTGGGAGATGCGTTTTCTCATGGAAGGCAGAAAGCCGGTTCTACATGGAACCAAAGTAGGTGTCGGAATGATCATCGTAACACAGATGTATCATATGTTGGCACAGGAAACGGTGGATTTTGCCGCAGCGAAGAAAAAGGAGCGGAACGTATCCGACTGGGAACAGAAGATAAAAGCAAGCTATCTGGATGCTGCCGAAGGAATTCTGAGACTGGAACAGGAATGCGGAAAAAACAATATAGAACAGCGGAATCAGAGGCTACAGATCATGGGAAAACGGTGGGAGGATATCCGGCACACCATTGAAGAACAGCTTCCGGCAACAGAGCAGTTGATTGCATTACTGCAATCTTTGGATGCTCCCTATTGTCCCAGCCAGATCGGTCTCCCTATGGAGATGGTACAGGAGGGAATCGAGGTAGGCAAAGAGGTGCGGAATCGTTATACTCTGCTACAGCTTTTATGGGATCTGGGTCTGGAAGAGACTTACAGTAAACAGATAATAGCCTGGTTGGAAGACCCGGAGAAAAGAGGATGACCATGGAACAGATTAAAAAAGATGTGGTAGTGGTAGGCGGAGGTCCCGGTGGATTTGCGGCTGCGGTGACAGCGGCGAGGGCAGGAGCGCAGGTGCTGCTGGTGGAAAGAAACGGTTATCTGGGTGGACAGCTAGGAAGCGGACTTCCTTTTCTGGCATTCTGGGATATCAAAGGCAGACAGGTAGTGGGCGGTATTGCCCAGGAATTTGTGGACAGGCTGGAGCAGGCAGGAGCATCCTATGGACATGAGTATTGCCCGCATCACCAGTCCGTTACGCTGATACATCCGTTTTATTCCAGAATCTTGTGTTTTGAGATGGTAAAAGAGGCAGGAGTGGAGCTTCTTATGCACTGCGAACTGGCAGATGTGAAAATGAAGGATGGAAAGATCCGGTCTGTCATTGTATCCGGCAAGGGACAGCACATTGAAATCACGGCAGACGTGTTTATCGATGGAACCGGAGATGGCGACTTAGGTACTTTAAGCGGAGCAGAAACAGAAAAAGGAAACGAAAATAATGTGATGCAGCCGCCTACCCTGATGTTCAACCTGGGCGGGGTGAATTTTGAAGAGTTTTGCGATTTTATCGAACAACACCCGGAGGAATTGCCCTATGATGTACTGGACAACATTGCCCAGGGATATAATGCGGATTTCTTCCGGAAGACGAAGAGCTTTATTTTCCTGGGGATGCATCATCTCCTGGAGGAACTCCGGAAAAAGGGCGAATGTCCGGTGGACAGGGAGACCGTTATTTTTATCCGTCAGCCCATGCCGGGACAGGTGGCAGTGAATACGATCCGTCTGTTGAATTTTGACGGTTCCGACCTGCATGACTTAAGTAACGGGGAAATGGAAGCTCATCTGCAGATTCCGAAGCTTATGAAGATGTTCCGGGAAAATGTGCCCGGTTTTGAAAATTGCTATCTGGATTCCATCAATGCTTCCATCGGTGTCCGGGAGAGCCGTAGAATCAAGGGCATCAAGATGCTGGATTATCATGATGCGGTGGACGGAAAAAAGCCGGAGGACAGTATTGCATTATGTGGATACTTTATTGATATTCATAATGGAGCAGGTGACGGAACGTATCGTGTTACCATTGAAGAACCTTTTGGAATTCCTTATGGATGTCTGGTGTCTGCGGATATTCCCAACCTGATGATGGCAGGAAGAGACATCAGCGTAGATGCCATTACCTTTGGCTCTACCAGAATCATGAATGAATGTATGGCAGTGGGACAGGCGGCCGGGGAAGCGGCTGCGATGGCGGCAGCAGCCCATTGTGAACCTGAAAAGGTAGACGTGGCAGAGCTTCGCAGACATTTACTGGAACAGAAAGCAATTTTGTCTGTGTAAATGAGAGATGCATGTTTTTGCGGAAAGGTGGAGAAATAAAATGAAACTGGCAACATCAACTAATATTATGGATTTCATTGATAAGAAGCCTTATCAGATTCCCATCGATGTGTCTACCAGAGCCTGTGCAAAGGCAGGATATAAATATGTAGATGCATGTCTTTGCAGTCATTGCACGGAAGGGCAGCCCTTAAGAGGGGATAACTGGGAAAAATGGATCGAAGATACCGCAGCGCTTGCAGAAGAAGTTGGCGTGCAATATATCCAGGCACATGCCTACTGGACGATGGGAAATGCATTTAACGCGGATCTGACCCGTTCGGACGGAGAACTCGGAGAGGAACTTATGCGGCGCAGTGTCCTGGCGGCAGAAGGAGTGGGCGTGAAATGGATGGTAGTTCATCCTTACACCGTCAGACGCAACGGCGGCGGTTATGATTACAGGAAATCTTTTAAATACAACAGAGAATACATGAAGCATTGGGGCGAAATTTTTGCGGATCATCATGTGGGAATGGCAATCGAAAACATGACAAAGCCTACCCATTACGGCAGTTGTGCAGAAGAGTTGTTGGAGCTGATGGATGTCATTGACAATCCGAATGTACAGATATGTATTGATACCGGTCATGCAAATATGGTGGGATTGAATGTTCCGGATATGATCCGTCAGGTAGGATCTCATCTGAAAGCTACTCATATTAACGATAATTACGGTGTCAAGGATGAACATTTTGCACCATTTAACGGAACGATTCCCTGGAAAGAGGTAATGCAGGCTTTACGGGATATTGATTATCAGGAGTGTTTTGCTTTTGAGACCCATCATCTTACCAGCATGTACCCAAAGGAGGTACAGCCGTATCTGGTAGATTTCTCTTATGCGCTGGGAGAATACCTTCTGAATCTGTAATTTTGTAAAACATCAGATATTTTTAAATGATAATGAAGACCGGTACAGTTCGCAACAGGAGACTATGCCGGTCTTTCTTATATGGGAGTATGAAAAGATTGAAAAAAGTATGGAAATGCGAAAGGAGAAATAGATATGCAGAACTTTGCGAATTATTTTGCGGAATTTACGAATGGAGCCATAGCTTTGCGGCTGCTGTTTGCGGCTGTGCTGGGTTGTGTGATCGGACTGGAGAGAGCGACGAAGCATCACCCGGCGGGAATGCGGACCTTTGCCTTAGTCTGCCTCGGAGCGGCGGCTTCCGCTGCGGTTAATATCTACCTTGGAACAGCCCTGGGCATCGGAAGGACGGATATGGGGCGTATCCCGGCAGGTGTAGTCAGTGGCATCGGTTTTCTGGGAGTAGGAACCATCATTATTACCGGGAAAAATCAGGTCAGAGGATTGACAACGGCTGCCGGATTGTGGGCAACGGCAACCCTTGGGATTATGTTGGGATCCGGAATGCTGGAGGTCAGCCTGATGATGTTCGCACTGATTATTGTCACAATGTTCGGAATTGCCAGAGTCAGCCGTGTGCAGGAGCAATACAACCGCTACATTGGCTTGTATATGGAAATTGATAAGGCTATGACAGGGGGAGTCTATGACTATATCCATGAATGTGGATATGAACTGAGTTCTGTGGAAAAAAAGAGAGATAAGACCTTAAAAGGATCGGATATCGTCCTTACTATGATGCTGGATCTGAAGAAGAGAAGAAATCATGCGGAAATTTTATCGGAAGTTAGTCAGATAGAAGGTGTGCATTATCTGGAGGAAGTATAGTTTGGTCGGAAAAAGTGTTGTAAAATATAGAGTTTTGGTCAGAAAAAATGTTATATATATGATTGATTAGATCGGAAAAAATGTGGTAAACTATATTTTATAAGGAAGGAGGATGACGATGAAACGATTTGCCATGGAACAATTGCAGAACTGGAAAGAAAAGAAAAATAGAAAGCCTATGATTATTATGGGTGCGAGACAGGTAGGAAAAACATGGTTAATGAAGGAATTTGGAAAACAATTTTTCTCTAAAGTGGCGTATGTATCCTTTTATAATAATAAAAGAATGAGTGATGTCTTTGAAATGGATTTTGACATTCAGAGAATTCTTATGAATCTTAATATCGAAACAGGGGTCACAATTACCCCCGGAGATACATTGATTATTCTGGATGAAATTCAGGATGCACCGAGAGTTCTGGAATCTCTGAAATATTTCTGCGAAGATGCACCGGAGTATCATGTTCTTGCGGCGGGATCCCTATTGGGGGTAGCGATTCATCAGGGAGTATCCTATCCGGTAGGCAAGGTAGAACTGCTGGACCTCTATCCTTTGAATTTTAGGGAATTTTTATGTGCCATGGGGGAAGAGGGGTTGTCGGGAGCATTGGACAGCAAAGACTTTTCCATAATAGACAACTTTTCAGATAAATACTTGTTTTGGTTAAAAAATTATTATTATACCGGTGGAATGCCTGCGGTAGTCGATGTTTTCAGAGAACAGAAGGACTATGTCGGCGTTCGGGAGTTGCAAAAAGATATAGTGCGTCAATATCAGGGAGACTTTGGAAAACATATAGATGCTAAAGATCTTCCCAGAATTCGCATGGTATGGGAATCTATTCCGATACAGTTGGCGAAGGAAAATAAGAAATTTTTCTTTGGACAGATTAAAAAGGGTGCCAGAAGTGCTGATTTTGAGATAGCAATACAATGGCTCCTGGATTGCGGACTGATCTATAAGGTAAATCGTGTGAATGAACCGCACGTGCCGCTGGCTGCATACAAGGAGATCAATGTATACAAGCTGTTTATGTTGGATGTGGGACTGCTGGGAGCAATGAGTGACTTGGATGCCATGAGTATTCTGGAAGGTAATGATATTTTTGTTGAGTTTAAAGGTGCGCTGACAGAGCAGTATGTATTGCAGCAGATTGTTTCGGATACAAAATATACGCCTTATTATTATGGAACGGAAAAGGCGACTTTTGAACAGGATTTTATGATACAAATGGGAAAAGATATTGTTCCCATCGAAGTAAAAGCAGAGACAAATCTGAAATCCCAGAGTTTGAAATGCTATTGCGAAAAATATCATCCGCAAACAGCAATTCGCTTTTCAGCAAAGAAATATATTGATCAGGGTTGGATGAAAAATATACCGTTATATGCGGTGTGCACTTTGTAATGAAGAGTTAGAATATAGGGAGAAAAAATATATGCAGATCCATGAGACAGCATTTATAGCGCCCGGTGCGGTGGTACTGGGAAATGTGACGATAGGGGAAAACAGCGGAATCTGGTACAATGCGGTGGTTCGGGGAGACCGGGACTCCATTGTCATCGGAAAAGAGAGTAATATTCAGGACAATGCGGTCGTGCATTTGGGCAGCGGGTATCCGGTGGAGATTGGAAATCATGTGACGATAGGGCACGGTGCCATCATCCATGGCTGTAAGATCGGCGACAATACCATGATCGGCATGGGAGCCATTCTGATGAATGGCTGCAAGATCGGGAAAAACTGCATCATCGGTGCAGGTGCGCTGGTGACACAGAATGTGGAGATTCCGGATAATTCACTGGTTATCGGGAATCCCGGAAAAGTAAAGCGGGCAGTTACCGAAGAGGAGATTCGATGGAATCTGGAGAACGCGCAGCTCTATGTAGAAGAGGCGCAGGAAGAAATCAGAAACAGACAGGCAAGATTATATTGAGTGACAGTAAAAAGAGCACATTCCTTATTGGAAGTGCTCTTTTGCGAATTCCATATCCTGTACCAGCTCCAGTGTTCCCAGATA
>ERZ808240.277-NODE-277-length-70105-cov-6.341884_pt1 | contig 70105 bp, 47 predicted proteins | sample MGYA00521084_ERZ808240 | MGnify/ENA primary metagenome ERZ808240 (study PRJEB31516, sample SAMN03275571) | gut metagenome | biome: mammalia-associated habitat; material: feces | host: Papio cynocephalus | place: Kenya | collected 2012-08-06 ...
TAATTATATCACAAGATGCCATTCATCAGGTCACCTGTGCAAACCAAGGTTTTTTAAAATTCATAATTTATATCCTTTTGTCTATATTTTAAAAAAATGAGCAATAGAATAAAGAACAAATATGAGTATAATTGTGCATTAAGGGGATGAAATTATGGACTCAAGATTCGAAAACAAGAGAAAGATGATATTCGATGGCTTGACTTCTTTTCTGCAAATTCACGAAGAAAAGGAGCTGAACATATCACTTTTATGCCTTTTTTCTAAAATCCAAAGACATTGTTTCTATAACCATTACGAAAATCTTTTGCAGTTGTATGATGACTATTCCAAAGACTTGATGGAAACTATCGAAAAAGATATTCATTTGAAATCCCCTGCTTCGGTTACCATGGAAGAAAAAATACAGGCTTTTCTTGACGTCATTGAGAAGAACAAACAAAGGATGAACGCATATTATAGGATTCTGAAATACGAATTCTCGCGTGCGAGATTCTACGCCTTGGAAAAGGCAAGCTTAATTCAGGATTCTGGGTATTCTTTTGAAAACCAAATTCAGGAAAAATTCGTGATGGCTGGAATCAATGCTGTGATTCACAATTTCTTTTTTTGTCAAAAAGACTGACGATTCTAAGAAACACATGGTCATGTATGTCGCTTCTTTGATTAAGAAAAAATTTGTAATATTTATAGAAAACACGGCAGCACAGGATGTTCTGTGCTGCCGTGTTTTGTTTAGTATTCTTCGCCGCTTTCGGTTTCTTTGACTGCTTTTTCCTTGACTTTGACTTTATCGGTTGCAACAAGGGCAATGTAAGCTAAATCAAGAACGGAGAACAGTCCGACAACACCCCATCCGACATACATGCCGATACGCCATGGGGCTGTGGAAGTGACAACGTGTGCTCCTGGTGCGACACCTTGCATGATGTTGGAATTGGCTTTGTTGTAAAGAATATGCTTGGTAGCATCTTTCAACCAATACACTGCGGTTGCACTTTCGGTATCGTAAAGTCCGTTGTTTCCGTTGTTGCTTAGAGTCAAGGCACCGCCTTTTCTGAGCATCTGGTCGGTGTTCATGTAGGTAGTCGGTTCTCCACCGGCATCGGTGATGGTGGTTCCGATGTATCCGAACTCATCTCTGAGGATATCGTTGATGGAATCGGAAGCTCCGGCATAAGTGGCTCCGACTCTGTTGTAGGAGGTCATGATTCCGGTTGCTGCCGGCATCGTAGTCTTCTTCATCTCGTACTTGCCTTCGCTGTCTGTACCATAATAGCTGATTTCCATCGTGGCTTCCTTGATATAGATTTCCCAGCCTCTGACATAGACTTCTCTGAAGGCCTGCTCGTTGACATAGGCACAGTATCCGTTCTTCTGACGGTTGGTTTCCTGTTCGTTGAGGACATAGTGCTTCATGAAGGTGATGAGACCTTTTTCGCTGGCGGCACTTGCTTCGGCAGCAGCCATCTTTCCGGCAAGGAGAGCATCTTCGGAATAGTACTCGTAGTTTCTTCCTCCGAAGGCGGAACGGTGGACATTGAGACCGTATCCGTATAGTCCGGTGATGAGAGAACCTCCGGAAAGCTTGTTTCCGTAGGATTCCTCGGCAAAGGCTTCGCCAACCTTCCTTGCAATCGTCGTATTGAATGTGGCAGCGACCATCGGATCTCCGCAGTACCACTTGTTGACGTTGTTTATCTTCAGAGCGTGGGCATAGTATCCGTATGGAGAGTCGGCATCATAGGAAATCGGGACTCCGTTTTCGTCATCGGCGAGTTCGTTCCAACCACCGTTCGAGAACATGTTGACCATGCTGTCAAGGGTGAACTGGTTCATGTAGTCGTCCCATTTCGGATCGTTGTAGCTCACACCTCTCATATCGGCCAGGGTATAACTGGTTTCATCGGTGTTGACACTGGGCATTTCCTTTATCGTATTGTTCTCGTCGGCCCAGACGTCGAACTTGGCTACCTGCTTCAGGGCTCTTTCGTCCTTCATGACAAGATCGTCCTTGGTCGGAGCGGTCGGGAAGGATTTCTTGAAGTCGGCTCTGGAGAAATCGTGGATATATCCGTCTCCGGTGCTTCCTTCCTGGTAGGACTTGAACTTGTAGTTCAGTTCGTTGTCTTCCTTGTTGGTTGCAACCGTGAGGTCTGTCTTTCTTTTTCCAGCCTTTCCGTCCTTGTAGATCAGAGTATCGGAATAGGTATAGGTGAAAAGGTGTTTTGCCTTTTCGGAAGAGGATTCCTTATCGATATTTGCCCAGGAATGTGCATCGTCTGCAAGATAGAAATTGTAGTCGCCTTTGTCCATGACATAACATTTTTCGTTCTTGTAGTCATAGGAGGTGAAGTAGTCTTCCTTGACGTTGATGTCGATGACTTCGCTCTCTCCTTTGTTTAGGAGCTTTGTCTTAGCAAATCCGGCAAGGAGGACATGGGATTTTTCAATTCCGCCTTTGGTATATGGGGCACTGACATAGATCTGGGCGACTTTCTTTCCGGCCATGTCTCCTTTGTTGGTGACCTTGACCTTGAAAGCAAATTCTCCGGTGTCCTTGTTGTAGGTCGGTGTTCCTTCGTATTCCATGGAGAAGTCGGTATAGCTTAGACCGTATCCGAACGGATAGACAACAGCTTCATCGTAGTCGAATCCGGAATAGTTTCCATTCATGCTTTCATAGGCAGCTGTCTCATAGTAGCGGTATCCGGAATAGATGCCTTCTTCGTATTCGACGAAGAAAGTCTCGTCCTGGTAGGAGTTCAGGGATTTGGAGTTGGTGTATTTGAAGGAACCGAAGTTGTTGAAGGTAGGATCCTTGGTGAGGTCTCTGGCATAGGTATCGACAAGATGTCCGCTGGGGTTGGTGGTTCCGTCGAGGATGTTGGCGATTGCCTTTCCGCCCTGGCTTCCGCAGCATCCTGCCCAGAAGGCACCCTGGATTTTGGACATGTCGTATTTCTGGGTCTTGTTATACGGATCAGTGTACATCATGTTGCTATCCATGTTGGGATCGTTCTTGTCGAGGAATCCCAGTTCCATGGTATTGGCAGCGTTGATGACGACGATGACTTTCTTGAAATGCTTCGAGGCATAGTCGAGAAGCTTGAGTTCGGAATTCTTGAGCGTAAGTCCGGTCCTGTTCTGCTCGGATGCACCGGCGTTCATGGACTGGTCGTTTCCTTCTCCGGAATTCCTCTTCAAAGTGACGATGGCAGTGTCATAGACGCTGAAGGAATCGAGTGCGGAATCCAAGGCGGATTGGGGATCGTCGAAGTCGCCTTTTGTGCTCTCTGCCTCATAGATTTCGTTCACCTTGGTATTGGTGTCGAACTTTTCCTGGATGCCTTTGGCGATGCTTACGGCTCCTTTGGTCGTGGCGGGATCTTCGCCGCCGGACATGTTGTTGTGCCAGGAATAATATCCGAGAATGGTGACTTTTGCCTTCTTTTCAAGCGGAAGGGCATTGTTTTCGTTCTTCAGAAGGGTGATACCTTCTTCGGCGGTGAGCTGAGTGATGTCCTGGGCATTCTTCAAGGCCTCGTCCTGGCTTTTTACCTTGAAGTCGATATAGTCTGCGGAAAGACCGCTTCCGGTATCGGTGACGGTGCTTTTTCCCGGAAAGAGTAGATCGAGGTTCTTCCCGTTCATATTGGCGGCGATGGTAAGACCGGTAGCCAGGGCAAGTACACTGACTCCGATGATACTCATGGTTCTTATTCTGGATTTTTTTGCTTTGTTCATTATTTGGTTTGCTCCTTCTTTCTAGAAAGGCTGATCTGCCTTCCGAGCTTCTTCTGGTAGATAAGGATGGCTGCGTCACAGGCTTTGACTGCTGCAGTCACAATGGAGACGATGAGAATGAGTGTCGGATAGAATGTTTTATGGAACATGACTTCCCCGTTAAGTGCCGGGAGCAGGTATTCCTTATAGTAGTTCTGATATGAGTCGTGGACTTGTGAGGCGTTCTGGATGGCAAACTTGTCGCAGTTGAAGAGCATGATGCCTCCGAAAATGGCAAGTACTGCCATGATGATCTCGACGATGGCTTTTTTCTTGTTGGTGCCTTTGCGGTTGAAGTTCTTCATCAGAATGATCGAGGTGACGATCAGTCCGATAAGCGGGACGAAAAGACCCAAGCAGTTATAGATGTTGAAGGTGAATTCCGTGTAGTTCTGGATGATCATCTCGCCGACGCCGTAGTAGATGCACTGCCAACCCGGATAAGTGAACGGGTTTTCGTATTTCGTTCCTGGAAGAGTCTGGATTGTGAAGACTCCGGCGAAATTGAAACAGACAAGCAGGACAGCCAATGCCAAAGAGAATCCTAACGATACGTAGAAGAAGATTCGGTTAAGCTTCTTCACAAGATTCATTCTTTCTTCCATTCTATGCCTCCGGTGTATAGGTCAAGGTGACGTCGATGGTCGAGGTTCCGAAGAAGCTCTTTACCGTAATCTGGAAGGCATAGACGAATTTTCCTTCTTCGTTCTTTATGACTTCGGTTGGTTCTTCGCCTTCGAAGGTGAGAACGAACTTGTCGCCTTCCTTGGTGTAGGTTCCCTTTTTGCTCAAGGTGTTTCCGGTATAGAGATACATGCCGTTTTCGTGATCCGTGAGATTGAGGCTGACTTGTTTTTCTCCACCGTCAGGTCCGCTGGTCGTATAGCTTCCCTTGAACTGGTATAGGGTCTTTCCGTCGAAGTTTTCGTTTGTCATCTGGTCGTTTGTGACGGAAGAGGAGGTGGAGCAGAAGAAGGTGATGGAGCTATAGGAAAGCCTGTAGCCGGGCTTTGAACTGTCAATGGAATTCTCGGCGACGGTTTCTTTTCCGTTGTCGATCAAAACGAAATTGCTTCCGTCCTTCTTCCATTTGAGATCCAAGGTGACTTTCCGGTCGGAATCCTTTGCGGTATTGAAGACGACGCTTCCGTTTTTATGGGCATAGAGATAGGCCGTAGCAACGGAATTGTTGTTTCCGGTTGTCGCTCCTTCGAAGATATAGTCGGAATCTCTTTCGTCCCAGGTCTTGTAATCGCTGGGAAGGGTCTTTCCGAAGGCGGAATCCTTAGATTGGAAGAGGGCCACTGCACTTCCTTCATCCGTCGTCACGTTGTAATAGAACTGATGTCTTCCCTGGATCTTGATATAATCCGTATGAAGGACGCTGTTCTGGCTGTCTTTGAGGGTGAGGACATAGCCTTGCTTGTCCTCTAGAATCCATGATCCGCTGACTGTGAAGTCGTATTTGGTGAAGTCTGTTTCTTCTTCCTGGCTGGTGGTATTGGCGTTTTGGGTGTTGGCATTGAATCCGCCAGGACCACCCGGCCCCATGCCTCCGCCTTGGTTTTTGACTTTTCCGGTGCAGGTTCCCTTGAAGAGAAGGCTTTTGTCTTTGGCTAGGTCGAAGGCGAGCTTGTACTTGTGGCTTCCTACGGTAACTTCCGTATCAAAGTCTGTCTTGGTGCAGGCGACAAACCTGACATCCTCGTCCTTGGCCTTGTCGGACTCTTTCTTTTTGTCATCGCACCCTACCAAAAGTACGGGCGTAAGAACAAAAAGCGATAAAAACGAACGTCTTAATAAAGGTTTCATTTGCTTAATTTCCTTTCTGGACGATATTTTAGGAAATCAAAAAAAGCGATTCATTCCTTTTATGCAAGTGGATACATAAACGGAATTAAATCGCTTTCATATGTATGTAAACGGCAATTTTTGCTATGTAAGCGGTTAGAAAGCCAAAATACTATTCTTTTCGCATAGCTCAAGGAAACGCTTCTTTACCATCTGGAGTTTCCTTCTGGATATCATCAGTTCCTTATTGTTCTTCAAAGTCAAAGTCATATCGGTATTGATGCTTTTTATATATTGGAAATTGACCAGATAGCCTTTGTGGATGCGGATGAATCCTTCGTCATAGAGCTCGGCTTCGAGTTCTTCCATCTTCGAGGATATCAGAATCTTCTCTTCCTCCTTTTTGTTCAGGAATACGTTCTGATAGACACCGTTTCCTTCGATATAGAGGATGTCGGATATATCGACATTGATTTTGCTTCCTTGGGATGGTAGGAGGATTTTCCTTTTGACCGGGTTATCCTTTTTTTCCTTGCAGTATCTCTGGATGACTTCCGCAATGTCCTGCAGGAAGTTCGACTTGCGGACAAAGGCATAGGGCTGCACTTTGAATGTGTCGAAGACCCTCTCTTCTCTGGACGAGATGAAGATGATGTCCGCATTCTTGTTTGTTTCCCGTATTTCCATGGCCAGCTGGATGCCGTCGACTTCCGGCAGGTTGATGTCCAAAAAGAATAGATCGAATTCCAAAAGGTGGTTCTTCAGCTGGCTGGGTTTGCTGAAGAGATGGATTTCGGCTATTGTCCTACAGGATTCGAATTCCTTTTCGATGGCCCCTTTCATGACATTGATGACGCTTTGGTTGTCATCAAGAAGAGCGATGTTCATTCTCGTTTTCCTCCTTCATTTCCTCTTCCGGATAGCTGAGCATGATTTTGATGCTGTAGATCGACTCGTTTATGGAGACGTTTTTGGTTCCGTTGTACTTCTTGATGATGGAGGAGATGATTTTCCTTCCAAAGCCGTGGAGGTTCTTGTCCTCCTTGGTCGTCTTTATTGTTTCCAGTTCCGTCAGTGTGATTCCGTCTTTTACGGGATTCCGGATGTCGATATAGAAAAACTTCTGGTATTCCCTTAGCCGTATTGTCACGGTCGGGTTCTTCGAACTCTCTTTTGCTCCCCGTATGGCATTGTCAAGGAGATTGCAGAGAAGCGAAGTCAGATCTGTGGCCAGGACAGGAAGAGAGGCAGGCAGGGCGGTTTTGCAGTCGAAATCGACTTTTAAGGCCCGTGCTTTTGCATATTCCATGTTCAAGATGGAGGAAATAATCGGGTTTTTTGTATGGATGAAGGACAGGGGTTCGAGAATTCCGTCTCCGTATTCCTGGAAGAATCTTTCCAGGTCGTCATACCGCTTTTCCTCAAGAAGGATTTTCATATAGGCGTACTGGTTCTTGCTGTCATGCTTGAGCTCTCTCAGTTTCTCGAGGTTCTGGTCCGAAACCATCAGAAGCTCCTGGTTCTTCTCCAATTCGTAGTTCTTGGCCTGCAACTTTATTCTTTCCTGGTTTGCAAAGCAGATTTTGTACATCATGATATAGGAGACGATGTTGGTGAGGATGAGGAAGAAAAAGATGATGAACTGATAGAGACTTAAAGTGATGGTGTTGATATGGATATAGTAGGTGGAGTAGAAGGTGATGCCGACTTCTCCGATGCAGAGAAGCGAAGAAAAGGCGATTGTGGGGAGCGGAATGTTCTTGATTTTCTTGAAGGGGAATTTGTTCAGAAGAAGGGAATAGGGGATTTCCATTCCCGTAATCAGGTTTCGGATGATGGTATCGACTTCTTTTCCGAAGGTCATGTCCCTTACTAGAAGAGGAAGGCTTCCGCCGAGTTCTCCGAGAAGGAAGGCCATTCCATAGGTGCAGTAGAAAGAGATGAACAGGGCCTTGAGGTTTGCTTTTGTCATCAGATAATTATAAAGCAGATAAAAGAGTCCGAGAATCAGATACTTCAGATAGAAATGGATGGTCAGTCTTATCGGGATCAGAGGCAGAAGGAAAGTCAGAAGGAAAGAAAGCAGGAAGAGGACGCAAAATTCGGCTAGACAGATTGCTTTCTTTTTCTTGAAAGGCACGGAAGAGATGACTAATGCTAATACGTAGCTGAGGTTTCCGATGATGATGCTCGGTTCAAATAGGAAATCATTTATGATTTTATCAATGGTCATAGATAGGAATATTTTACATGTTTTGGCTTTGTAAGGCGTTTCAAACTATGCAAATGGTCGTATTTTCCATGTAAGTGGATTTCCGTTGTTTTTCATGGTGCTCTCTTTTGAGGATGGTTTGTCGGATTTCAGGAAAAAGATGTGAAAAAGAGTCAAAATATGCGTTTATCATCTTTATCTGAAATCCATCCGTCTTTTTCCTTCCTGGCGCTTGTCTTTTTGTTCCGGTTTTCTTTTCCCGGTGTTAAAATTAACCTGTTACGATTTGTGTTCGAAACGTGTTTATACGGAGGGCAAAGCATGGTCGACAAACAATACATCAGGATCAATGTCTCGGTAGGAAAAAGCTTTTCCTACCTGGAATATCATACCGATTCCATCATCAAGGCAAGCAGTACGGACATTTATTACACGGAGTATTCTCTCATCAGGAAAATCGAAATCGACAATCAGTTCGACGAGGATTACGAGAACCTTCTTGTCCACATGGAATTTTCGAACGAGATTTTCTCTTCTGCGGATTTCTGCACTGGGAAGATACCGGCCAGGAAGAAGACCATCGTCAAAGTGGATCCCAAGATCAGAGTGGATGAGAAGAGCCTTTACCGCCAGAACGGTGTCTCCACATCGACCATCTTCATCTCTTTGAGGAACCCGAAAGACAATGCGGAGCTTTCTTCTCTTACCAAGACCATCAAGGTCCTTCCTCTTACTCAGGCTAGTGATGAGGTTTCCAAGACTCCTCTTCTTTTTGCCAAGTACTGTATCACCTCTTTTCCTCAACTTGTCAGGCTTCAGCTTGCTGCCAACAAGGAAAAGTCCCTTCTTTCCGGTGTGGAGCATTCCGACATCGTCGGATACCAGAACTCGTCGGTCAACGATATCGTAAACGAGGTTTCCTGTATTTATCGTGCGGTTCATAATTCCTGCGATATCACTTATTCCAATCCTCCGAATTCTTCTGAAGCCGTCCAGAATGTAAGATTACCGGATACTGTCTTGAAGACGACTCTGGGTACCTGCCTTGATCTGGCCATCCTTTTCTCTTCCTGTCTTCTTCAGGTCGGGCTGCATCCGATTCTTGTCCTGACAGACGGTCATGCTTTCTGCGGGTGCTTTCTTCATGAATATGATTCCTTCTCCGGACTTCTCGAAACCAAACCCAATGTCGTCTATTCCGAGGCTGTCGGCGAGCAAAAAAGCCTCATCCTTTTCGAATGCACGACGGCAACCAATTCTTTTTCTGTTCCTTTCAGCGAGGCGATGAAGATAGGGCAGGAGAACCTTAGAGCCTATCGTGGATCTTTTGCCGCCATCGACGTTTATCGTTCCCAGCAGTCCGTATTCAAGCCGATTCCGATTCCCGATGATCAGGGAATCGTCGATTTCAAGGTTCCTTTCGTCAAATTGAATCCGGAGGAGCTGGAAGACATCAACGAATATCAGGGAACTCCGATACCGGAAAGCGACACCAATGACCGTTTTGCGACTTGGGAAAAGAAGCTTCTGGATCTTTCCAATTCCAACAAACTGGTCAATTTCCGCTTTTCCAGGGACAAATCCAATTATTCTCTTGTTATTCCGCCCAACGGAAAAGGGAAGGAAGTCTATGAATTTTTGAAGGAAAAGGATGGCAGTTTTTCCTTGCTTCCTTTTTTGTCTTCGACCATGGACAAGATGGCTTTCGATGCGGCTGAAAGCAAGAGGAAGGAAAATACGCTTCTTTCCACCGCCGATTGCAAAGTGATGAAGAATCTGATCCGCAAGGACAATGAATCCAGGGAAGAGACCGGTTCACCGACTCTCTATCTTTCTATCGGTCTTCTGAAAGGAAGTGATACAAGCGGAAAATATACCAGGGAAATCATGGCACCTTTCCTTCTTCTCCCTGTCAAAATCACGAAGGATAGATACGGAGAAAAGTTCAAGGTCACCTATGATATCGAGGAGATGATGGTCAACAAGACTTTCTTCGAATATTACAAGATGAAAAAGGGAACCGACTACGACAATCTTTATTCGGTTTCCTCCCACAATGATTTCGATGACATTCTTGCGACTTTGAGAAGCAACCACAGCGGCGACATACAGGTCGACGAGAACGTCTGCTTCTTTGCCAATTTCCTTTTCACCCACATGGTCATGTGGCAGGACATCGTTGACCGTCAGGACGTTTTGAAGAAAAATGTCATCATCCACTCCCTTCTGGAAAACAGATCCTTTGTCAATGACGAGCCTCTGACGGTGGATAATGCCGACGAACTTGACCATATGATCGATTTTGCGGCACCGCTTCCCTATGATTCCACCCAGCTTCGCGCCATACGGGAGTGCGCCAAAGGAAATTCCTTCATCCTCGACGGGCCTCCAGGGACAGGAAAGAGCCAGACGATCGTCAATATGATCGTCAATGCCTTCTATCATGGTAAAACAGTGCTCTTCGTCGCCGAAAAACAGGCGGCGCTTGAGGTCGTCAGGCAGCGTCTAGCCACTTTAGGCCTGGACCAGTTTGCTTTGCAGCTATATTCCTCCAAGACGAACAAGCAGGCTTTCTTCTCCCAACTCCAGAAGGCGATGGATTATGGAAAAAAGAGCAGCGAAGAAGATTTCGGTAAGACTTGCGAGGATATCGAAGAGGATAAGAGATACATCAATGATGAACTCAGGAGGCTTCATTCCCACAAGAAGCATTTCTACTCTCTTTATGAAGCCATAACCAAGGAACTTGCCACAAACGACATCAAGAATACGATGGTCTTCTCACCGGAATTCCTTTCTTCCTACAATTCGGAGATAAACCAACGCGTCCGCAATGATCTTCATCATATCGTCAAGACGATGAAGGAATTCGACAAGAGCGAGGAGGAGGTCTATCTTTCTAGCATCCAGTTCAGACATTACACCTATCAGGATCAGACAAAGACAAGCGCTATTTTTTCTAGGCTTCTTTCTTCTTTGAACAGGCTGAAGGAAAAATATGGGTATTTCATCTCCCAGCTGAACGTGGAATTCACTCCGACTTTCAATAATATCCAGTATGTGGCTGAGCTTCTCTCTATTTTGAGGGAAAACGAAGTGCGCATTGACTGCTTTGCAAAGGCGGATGCTTCTTCCTATCTTAAGGATGTAAAGGAATCCATGCTTCAGATCGAATCCTTTGCCAGGCTTGAAAACAGCCTTCTTGGTCAATACGATGTCACAAAGATTCCTCTCGTGGATGGAAAAAAGGCCAGAACAGCATATAGCAAGGGAACCAATATCTTCAACAGAAAGAAAGCCAGGAAGAATGCTTTGGAAATCCTCTCTCCGATGCTGATTCAGAACAAGGACACGATGGAGGAGGAAGATATCCTCAAAGCCATCGATGCTGCCGAAGAATACAACGAACTTAGAAACAATGCGATGCGGTATAAGTTCGTTCTCTCGGATTTCTTCCAGTCTTCCGTCTTGGATGATTTGAAGAACTTTGAGGCCTATCAGAGAATTCTAGGTAACACACAGAAACTCTATGATGCTCTCTACCATAATGACATGAGACTATTCGACAGGATCTATACGGTACTTACCGGAATCAATCCAATCCAGAAGGCAGGCTTGTATCGGGAATATGATTCTTTTCGGGCCGAACTGGATTCCTTCAATCAGGAACTCGAACAGATAGTCAAAGAGTATCCGATGGATTTTTCTTCCATGAAAAACATGGATTTCTTCAAATCCTATGAAGGACTATTCAGATTGTTTGCTGATGACGAAGGCCAATACAAGATCGACCAGTACACGAAACTTCTGAAGGACTTCGATGATTTGAATTCTCTCGGACTTCAGGATTTTGTCCTTTCCATCCAGAAAGGAGAGATTCCGGTTTTGGAAATCGAGCGGACATTCGAACATATTCTCTGTCATTCTTTTGTGGTGACGAGTTTTGTCATGGATGATGAGAACAACGACTTCGATTCCAAATCCTATGAAGAGAAAATCAAAGATTATCAGGATCTGATCAGACGATACAACAGCCTTTGCATCGGCGAGACCATTGAGCGGATTACGGACAAATTCCAGGATCCAGAACTCAAGAGGTCGTCTACTACACCGGTGGGGGCTTTAAGGAAAATCGTCATGAATTCGGGTAAAGGCATATCCATCCGCAATGTCCTCTTCCGCTTCGAGGATCTGATTCGGATGTATTTCCCATGTTTCTTGATGTCACCTTTGGCAGCTGCTCAGTATCTGGATGTCAATTCAAAGAAATTCGATATCGTCATTTTCGACGAAGCCAGCCAGATTCCGACTTCCGAAGCCGTGGGTCCGATTGCCAGAGGAAACTCTCTTATTGTTGCCGGCGATCCCCAGCAGATGCCTCCTTCCAACTATTTTGCTGTCGGAATGAAGTCGGACGATGAGACTCAGGACGATATGGCCCTCTATCAGGATGCCGAGTCCCTTCTTGATGACTGCATCGCTATCGACATGCCTCGGATCCGTCTTGCTTTCCACTATCGATCCAAGCATGAATCCTTGATCCAGTTCTCCAATATGAACTTCTATGGCGGAGATCTTTTCACTTTCCCGTCCAGGGACAATCTTGCTTCGCATATCTCCTTTGTCCATGTAAACGGGGACGGAAAGAAGAAGGGCAGCGATATTTCTTCCGAGGAAGTCCAGACGATTCTCCATATTCTTTCCGATATCCTGGATAATCCCAAGACGCAGAAGAAGTCTATAGGCATCATTGTCTTCAATTCCAATCAGCAGGAGAAACTTGAGGAGGAAGTGGATGCTTTCCTCAATCGGAACCAGAACTATCTTGCTTTGACGCATTGGAATGAAGAGGATTCCACGAAGAAACTCTTTGTGAAGAATCTCGAGAATGTCCAGGGCGATGAAAGGGATATCATCATTATGTCCGTCGGTTTTGCCAAAGGAAACGACGGAAAGGCTTTGATCAACGGACCTTTGAGTCTGCCAAAAGGGGAGAGAAGGCTCAATGTCGCTGCCAGTAGAAGTATCGAGCAGATGATCGTCGTTTCGACTATCTATGCCAGCGATATCGATGAGACGGGAAGGAAGAATCTCGGTGCCAAGAATCTGAAGGATTTCCTTCTCTTCAGTCAGAACTGCAAAGAATTTGCCTTCAATGCCTCCAACGATTCGCCGAACAAGGATCTTGCCTATTTCATCAGCAAGGAACTCAAGGACAAAGGATATGACTGTGATGTGGCTGTCGGTTCAAGCGAATTCAAGGTCGATCTTGCCGTCAGGAAGAAGGGACAGAACGATTATCTTCTTGGAATCCTTCTCGATGAGAAGCCGCTCAATCCCAATGTCTCCTGCCGTGATCGTTTCTATGTGGAGCCGGTCATATTGAAAAATCTCGGCTGGAGGATCGTCCGTGTTTATACCGTTTCTTTCCTAAGATATCGGCAGCGGACGATCAAGAAGCTTATCGAGATGGTGGAATCCATTCAGGACGAGAGCCAGACGGAAGAGACTCTTTATGTTCCTCCGGTCCTTACCGAACATCATGTCACAAGTCAGGACTATGGAATCGTCCCTTATGAACCTTATGAGTTTGTTCCGGATTCTCCTCTTGTCGGAGATCTTGATCCGGAGGAATACTATTCCGGACTTTCCCAGTTCCTTTCTGAGCTCATCAAAAAAGAGTACCCGATATCAGAAGACCGGATACTCGAACTTTCCAAGAAGAAAATGGGCCTAAGCAGGCTTAGCCAGAGGAATGTTCAGACCATTCTTGCCCATATCAGGATGCTGAAACCTGTTGAGACTAAGGATCTCGAGGACAAGACGTTCTACTGGCCTAATGGCTGTGAACTTGCCGTGAAGAATTTCCGTTCTTCCGACCGCGATATTCTCGATATCAGCAAGGAGGAATTCCTCCCGTTGATCAACAACATCATTCGCATCTACAAGGATATCGACAAAGAAGAACTGATACGTGTCCTGGCTTTACAAATGTCCATCACCAGCATCAATTCGAAGGTGAGAAGGAAGCTGGAGTATGTGATCCATACCCTCAAAGAAGAGGGAAAGCTGGAAACTGGATATCATGAGCTTTCCGGCTACTTGATGAATTCGTAATCGATAGGATTTTCATCCACATTCCACTGGGAATCGAAATGAGAGATTTCCTTTCCCTGTGTGATGTGGATTTTTGCGTTGTCGGAATACCAGAGAATCATTCCCTGTACTGTCTTTGCGGTGGATGGAAGATAGATGTCTGTAAGGGAACTGCATAACGAGAAGGCTTCTTCCTGAATGATTTTGATATTGTCAGGCAGTTTCAGTTTTTTAAGGCTCAGGCATCCGGAGAAGGCTTTTTTCTGGATTTCGATGATGGTTGATGCTAACTGGATTGACTCTAGATGAATGCAGTTCCTGAAAGCGGATTCTCCGATTTTCTGTATTCCTTCTTCCAGAAATGCTGTTTTAATCTGATGGTTGTTAAGGAAGGCATCTTTTCCTATTTCTGAAATGTAGTATGTTGAGTCGTTGTAGTGGATGCTGGATGGTATCATGATGTCTAATGTGCTTTCGACTGCCTTTCTTACGATGGCATTATGGTCTTTTATCTCATAGAATAGATTGTCTACTTGAATCATATCCGATGTTTTTTCTTCTTTGATGATAGGTACTTCTTCTTCCGGCGCTTCTTCTTTCTTTACGACCGGATCGATTGTGACCGGTTCGACGACGGGTATGACTTTTTTTATTGGATTCTTTTCCTCTTTTTTCTCTTCTTTATAAGAATAGTCGAAGTTCAGTTTCGGAGCTTTATATTGGGCGTGAAAATCTTTTTCGTGATAGATGTATTTTTGGCTTGTGAGCTCGCTTTTTCCTTTTTTGGAGACATAGTGGGCATAGACGATATAGGTGATTTCTTCTTTGTCTTCCTTTCTCTGGAAATAGGAGGAAAGCATGTCGGATTCGAGCTTCCGGTATTTCTTTTCCTTGATTTTTGTCTGACGAATCGTGTCAATCGGTGTTTTGGTATTCTGAACGGTTTCGTCGAAGAGTTGGACGTATTTTCTGTAATAGTAGAGATTAGTCTTCCTCCTGATGGTCTTTTCCTGGAGTTCTTTGAGTCTGGATTTCAATATCTTGTCAGGATCGAACCCGGTTACGCTTTTTCTGGCTTTGTATTCTACCCTTTCCCTCATGGTATGGTTATAGGATATATCCCAGGAAGGGAATCTGTTGTTGAGTTCTTCCAGCTTTTTAATGATGAGTGAGGTGTTTTTGACTTTTTTCTGTCTTTGCTTCTTTAGCTCACAATAGAGGATGAAAAAGAGGATGAGACAGAAGATGATGATGACAAATATACAGCTTATGATATTGGACATGACCTGGACCTCGGTTTAGTTTACCATAAAGTGATAATCCTAATAGTGTTTTAAATGGATTTTCTTTTCGTTTTATGCCTATTTCTATGTGTTTTGTTTTCTTTAGAATGTCGGATTTGCTAAAATGAAGACTATCCGTATTTTTGAAAGGATAATAATATGAGAAAAACTAGAATTCTTTCTCTTTTTCTTCTTCTTGCCTTGATCTCGTCTTGCCGGAATAACTCTGCTTCGGTTTCTCCAACCAGTCCTTCTGCTATTTCAAAGAATTCCCAGACAGGAGGTAGTCATCCTTCTTCTACTTCCCATTCTTCGTCTGTTTCTTCTCCGTCCTCTCCTTCTGTTTTGACTCAAGAACTGATTCAGGATACTTTGTCCCGGATGAAGCAGGGCAACTTTACTTTGGAGTATGATATCGGCTCGAATCATTTCAAGGATGTTCTCACCGACCGCTATTTCTATACGGGATATATCAATACGGGTTCTGTTCTTCTTAGGACTTTTTCCGATACTCCTATCAGCTATGATTTTCAGTTAGTGGATGATGGAAACGATATCGAATTGAAAGGACAGACGTTCAATTCGGAACAGACGGCACAGGGTCTTACGGATATTTCATACGCAAACAAACTGAAGAATCTCGATGTTACGGATATTGAGACGTTCCAGGAGGGCGACGTTTTCAAGGTCATGGATTCCGACGTAGTGAATGCTCTTGCGAATCAGCTGGATTTCAATGGTTCTCTTGTCCGTGCGGATTTCTACATGGAGAATGGTAAAATCGTCTTCGAGCTGAAGGATTTCGATTCGACGACCAACAAATATTTCACGCCAGAGGGTGGGAAGGTCACGATTTCCGACGTTGGCTCTTCTTCTTTGGAAGCCATGGAGAATTTTTTGGCGAGCTATAAAAGACCGACTGAGAATCTTGTCTCTAAGGCAGACAATCTTTTCGGGAATGTTTACTTCGAGTCCGCAGTCTACGATTACACTCTTGATTATAACCGTGCGGATCTGAAAGGATATTCCAATCTCGAGATTTATCAGGATTTTATCCGAAAAACGGAAATCAACGATGAAGGAATTCCTTATATTGAAACGTATCATAAAAACTCGGATAATACACTGAATGTTGTTGGTGTTAATGCCAGAAATGAAGTTGTTGATAGAAAGACAACTAAAACATTTGACGATTTTCGACTTGTTGGAAAAGACGGATTTGAATTGAATTTGTTCTGCAAAATCAGAGAGGATGATGAGTATTATCTTTATTTGGGAAGTGATGCGAAAAAACTTGCTTATAGTATTACCCAGAGTTCTATTTTTTCCAAATATCCTTGTTTGAAGATACAGGCTAAAGTCAGTGAAGGAAAGGTGACTGAACTTCATTTCTATACGGGTGTTATGCAGGATCGGGACACCGGTGAGTATTTTTTCTATCGTATTGATACTATGGTTCATGAAGCGAATGTCATCGAACCACCAACTAAGAAAATACCTTCCAAAGACGATTCTAAGATCAAGGGATATCTATCCAATCTGAACCAAAACGACAGCGTATTTAAAGTGACTGTCGAGGATTCGGCATGGGAAGGAAATGCCAAGACGGAATATTTGAAGGGAAAAGATTTCTATATCAAAAAGGATTATGCAAAATCGGGTGAGAATATGAACCCGACCCTTATCCGCGGATACTATAAGAAGAATGGGAAAATCTATCCGTTCTCTTATGATTATGAGGAAAAGGTAGAACTTTCCGGTGCTTATGAGGAAAGGGAACTTAAGGACATTGTCGGATTTTCTCTCTCTTCGGAAGTTCTTTCCCTGGAAGGAGACAAGATTTCGACTACAGGCGACATTCTTGATCTGGGAAAATCCATTGCTTTTTCTTCCTATCCGGATTATCTGGACCCGACTTCCTTTGTAATGAATGTTACCAACGGAAGAATTTCCAACTTGTCCTATGAATATGGTGGGAGCGGATTCAGTGGAAACGAAACCTTCGCTTTCGATTATTCTGATGTGACGATGGATTCTTCTCTTAAATCATCCTTGGATGAGAAAATCAATGCTCTTCCTCAAAAACTTACATGGGAAGCCAACAACAAATCCATGTATGAGGAAATGGTTGATTATTTCGGTGAGGAATTTGCAAGCAAGATTCCGTATCTGAACACCAGCCTGGTTTTTGATCATGGAATGGATGATGGAATCTATTTTGGAGTTTATATTTCTTCAGCCGACATCGGAGATTATATTACCCGGTACAAGGCTTATCTTCTGACTCTTGGATATACGAGCAATGATGATACGACTTTTGTTAATGAAAAAGATAAAGTAAAACTTGTGGTTTCGACAGACAAGGATGAGTTCTTATCCATTTACAAGCTTTGATCGGAGGAAAATTCAAATGAGAAAAGAAATCGATATGGAGACTTACCCTAAAAGAAACCAATACCGGTGGTTTTCAACTTTTCAGGATCCGACTTATGGTTTTGATGTCGATATCGATGTCAATGACCTTGTTCTTCTGACGAAGAAAAGAAAGCAGTCTTTCTTCATTTATTTCTATTACATCATTCTCCGTGCCATCGACAGAGTCGATGAGATGAAGATGAGGGAAGTGAACGGGAAGGTTTATCTCTATGATACGATCAATCCCACCATGACGGTTATGACCGATTATGGTATTTATCAGAATGCGGGGACTGAAATGGAATGGGATTTCAAGAAATTCTATAAAAAACTCCGGTCTGTGATCGATGAAGCCAAGCATCTACCACCGAGCGATGATCTTGATCGCTATCCGGTCTGTTCCAGGCCCGATTGCCTTTATACGACCTGTATTCCGATTCTATCCATCAAGTCGATGACACACCCGACTCCCAGCGGAAATCGTGACTCACTGTCTGTTCCCAGAATCTGCTTCGACAGATACGAAATCAAACAGGATGGGAGATATCATCTGACATTGAACATTACGGTTTCCCACACATTGGTCGATGGATTCCCACTTGCCAGGTGTTTCAACTATATCAAAGCGGATTGTAAGAAAGTCGACGAGATTTTCAAGGAATAAGAAAAAGGACGGAAAACATAACTTGTCTTTCCGTCCTTTTCCTTTATCTATTTTTAAGGGTCACTTTTTTCCCGTCGAAACGATAGCCGTAGTCCAATGCAGAATAAGTATAGATGTTTCCGATTTGAAATTCTTCGCCATGGATAAAGAAGAAGAATGTCTTATCGTCTCCTGCTTCAAAATAGTATTCCAAATTTGTGAACCGGACGGAGAAATTCATCGAATGACTGCCATCATCGTTCTTTGTCAAATCTTTCTTCCGGAATTGGAAAAGAATGTTTTCTTTGTAGGAGGAGGACATTGCGGGATTGCTATCTACGATAGAGAAAATGGTGTTTTCTTGAATGGGGGCTTCTTTTTCGCTATAGAATGTCCCTTTTAGTTCGTAACCAGGTGTGATTATAGATGACAGTTTGAAATCGACGCCGATCCGGTCGTTTTCCTTGTTGCCATCTCCGTAGCCGAACTGGATTTCGTAGTTTCTTACCGAGTCGCAACTCGACAGCAGGATTGAAGTGAGAAAGAGATAAATATATTTTCTTTTCATAGGTTTCTCCTTATTCCATTATAACATTGGCTTCTTTGTCCTGGTATGTTGTTTGTGTTTTTTATTTCGCTATTCTTTGTTTCGATTCTTGCTTATTTTTCCTATGCAGCAGTTCTTAGGGTTTCGAAAAGTTCATCTTTTCAGTCACTATTTTGAGATGAAAATTATGGAATTTGAATTGAATTTCCGAAGACTGGTGTATAATCATGGAAAAAGAGGGAACTTATGAAAAAAGAAAAGAAATGGTCTACAAAGAAGAAAGTCATAATTGCAGTCTTGGCTTCCGTCCTTTCGCTCTTTGTGATCCTAGGAGCCACTATCGGTGGATTTGTCCTATATTCGAAAGCTTATTCGGTCAAGAAAGGGAGTACGACATCCAAGAATCAGAACGGACTTATCATGCAGGGCCATGAAGACCAGGACAGGCGCTCTTTGTATGACAAAAACGGTAACAAGATCGTTCTAAGAGGTGTCAATGCCGGGAACATACTTCTTCAGGAGGGATGGATGTCTCCTTTTGCGTTGGAACCGAAGTACGATAAGAATGGTGACCTTGTCAAGGACAAAGACGGGAATCTGAGCTATCCGGAGTTCACTCAAGAGGACTTTCTGTCTGCGCTTGACATGAATCCGAATCTGAAGGATTCCAAGGATGAACTGCTCGATAGTTATTACAAGACCTTCTTTTCCGAAGATGATTTCCGGATTGTCAAAGAGGAACTGAAGTTCAATTGCATCCGTCTTCCTTTCTATTGGAGAAATATCCTCAATGATGACTACAGCCGAAAAGAGGAATCGGTTGCTTTTTCGTATCTTGATTGGTTTTTGGAAAACTGCAGCAAGTATGAACTTTATCTGATTCTGGATCTTCATGGTGCTCCGCAAAGTCAGAACGGATATGAGCATTCGGGCATCATTCAGGATAAGGCTATGCTTTACAACGACAAGAAGGCTATGGAAGCTACCATCGATCTTTGGGGATATGTATCGGACTATTATACCAATCGTAAGCCGGAGCTTGGATCCTATATTGCCACATATGATCTTCTCAATGAACCTCAGACGGAAAAGAACACTCCGGAAGCAAAGGAATGTTTTGATCTCCAGGATAAAATTTATCAGAGAATCAGGAAAAACAACGATAAACACCTTATTACCATCGAATCGGTGTGGGATTTTTCCGTATCACCGGATCCAAAAGAATATGGATGGGAAAACATCATGTATGAGTACCATCATTACAATTGGAACAACAAAATTGTAACTATGGATGCCTTTATGGCGTATCACGACATGAAGCATATCGGTGCAGATTATGATGTCCCTATCTTCATCGGGGAATTTACCTATTTTGAAAACCGGAACAGTTGGAAAACGGCATTGGTGGATTGGTATGGGAAACGGGACTATAGCTGGACCATTTGGTCATATAAGTGTACAGTTACCGGTTATTGGACGACTTCCTGGGGCGTCTATACCGTGAATCTGAACTTGGATACAGAAAAAGAAGAAAAGAAATGCAACGTCTCTACGTGCACGAAGGAAGAATTCCTTTCTGTCGTAGAGAAGACGAAGACGGAAAACTGCAGCAAAGGAACTCTTTATGAGGTCATTCAGTCTTATCAGAAGGAATTCGACTCGGGTGCTTCTGATTGAAATATTCCTTCAGTCTTTCTTCTCCGAGCATCTTGTATCCGTCTATGGATTGGGATTCGTATTTATCGACCCAGTGATTCAGAAGAAGGTATGGGTGTTCTTCCCCGGTTATTTTGAGTATTGTTTCCTCTGATGGTCTATACCCTTCTTTTTCGATTCTTCTGAAATTGCAATCCTCATCGGTCCTATTGTAGATAAGATGGCCTTCATACTTCGTTATGACAGCCTGATATGGGGTGTAGATGCAGTTTGTGGGACGGATATCATGAATCAGACAGCATTTCTCGGTTCGAAAGTAGCATTTGCGGTTCTTTCTGAAATTCTCTTCCACCTGTGCTCTTATTTGGTCATCGTTATCTAGTAGTTTTTTGATTTTTATCCACTCGTCTTCCCGGATATCGATATCATTGTCGATGCAGCATTTTCCTTTGAACGGGCAGTTGTTGCATTTCTTCCAAAAAGGATCTTTTTCCTCGAGTTCTTCGATTTCTTTGAACAGCTCTTTTTTGATTTCGTCCAGCGTATGGTTTTTCATTCCTGTATTTTACGTCGAAAAAAAGCAAGTATATCAAACATTGATGTGAAAGAGCTTCCATACACTTCTTGTTTCTTTTATAATAGATATATGTAAAAAAGGAGGTAAATGAAATGCCATTCAAGAAAGTTGTTGTTGCCGGAGGCGGGGTTTTGGGATCACAAATTGCTTTTCAATGTGCAGTTAAAGGATTCGATGTCACTATCTGGCTAAGAAGCGAAGGCTCCATTGCCAGATGCAAACCAAAACTGGCAAAGAACAAAGAGGCTTATCTGAATGCTGTGGAAGATATGAAGAAGGGGATAATAGTCAGAGGCTTGTATGATGGAACTGGATTCAATCTTGCCATTGCCGATAAGCTGATCAGTCAGATTGAAAATGCTTCTTTGTCCATCAAACTGGAAACGGACCTCAAGAAGGCTGTTGAGGACTGCGATATTTTGATTGAGTCTATGGCCGAAAACAAAGAGGATAAGATTGCATTCTATAAGACGGTCGCTCCTCTTCTTCCGGAAAAGACGGTTATCGTTACCAATTCTTCCACGATGCTTCCTTCGACATTTGCTAAATTCACCGGTCGTCCGGAAAAGTATCTTTCCCTTCATTTCGCCAATGAAATCTGGAAGAACAATACGGCTGAAATCATGGGACAGGAAAAAACAGAGAAGAAGTACTATGATGAAGTCGTTGAATTCGCTTCCGGAATCGGTATGGAGCCTCTTAAGCTTCATAAGGAGAAGAATGGCTATATTCTCAACTCGATGCTGGTTCCTTTCCTTTTCTCGGCACTCGATCTTTACGCTACCGGAGTCTCCGATCCTGAAACCATCGACAAGACTTGGGTAATGGGAACCGGAGCTCCTGCTGGACCATTCCATATCATGGATGTCGTCGGCCTTCAGACGGTCTACAACATTGTCATGATGTATGTAAAGATTCCTTCGTTCCTTGCTCCGTATCATTTCAAGGAAATGGCCAAGCTTGTGAAGAAGATGCTTGATGAAGGAAAGACGGGAAGAGGAGCCGGAGAAGGTTTCTTCAAGTATTGATGTTCGACAGGGCTTTATGCCCTGTTTCTTTTTTTGAGCATTCTTTTCTTTGGAAAAATAATCGCTGTCGGTTATAATGAACTTCGTTTTTTGAAAGGATTCGAATATGAGAATTGGTTTTGACAACGACAAGTATCTGGAAATGCAATCCGAACAGATTCAGAAAAGGATTGAAAAGTTCGGAGGGAAACTTTATTTGGAATTCGGAGGTAAGCTTTTCGACGACTACCATGCTTCAAGGGTTCTTCCCGGCTTTCTTCCCGATAGTAAACTCCGTCTCCTTCTCAAGATGAAGGACAAGGCGGAAATTGTCATTGTCATTTCCGCTGAGACCATCGAACAGGCCAAAATCCGCGCTGACCTTGGTATCACCTATGATCAGGATGTGTTCCGTCTTATCGATGCTTTCCAGGCAGCTGGACTTTATGTCGGAAGCGTCTGCCTGACTCATTTTGACAACAGCCAGAAGAAGGCGAAGGCATTTGAGAAGACGCTTGAGAAGCAAGGCATCAAGACCTATAGGCATTATGTCATCAAGGGGTATCCTTATGATGTGGATACGATTGTCTCGGATAACGGACTGGGAAAGAACGAGTACATTGAAACGACTCGCTCCCTTGTTGTGGTCACAGCCCCAGGACCGGGTGCCGGGAAGATGGCAACCTGCATCTCGCAGATCTACCAGGACAGCAAACGGGGAATCAAATCCGGCTATGCGAAGTTCGAGACCTTCCCGGTCTGGAATCTTCCTTTGAAACATCCGGTCAATCTGGCCTATGAGGCAGCAACGGCTGATCTTGATGATATCAATATGATTGATCCCTATCATCTCGAAGCGTATCAGATTGCCACGGTGAATTACAACCGGGATATCGAAATCTATCCTGTCCTGAGAAGATTGTTCGAGAAGATTTTCACTATGTGCCCGTATTTATCTCCTACGGATATGGGAGTCAATATGGCCGGATACTGCATCGTCGACGACAAAGTCTGCCGGGAGGCCTCAAGACAGGAAATCATCCGCCGATACCTGAAGGCTCTGATTGATTTCCGGAATGAGAAGATCTCCGAATCTACTTTGAGGAAAATCGAGGGTATCATGCAGGAAAATTCCATCTCAGTCAATGAACGGAAATGTGTCCAACCTTGCATAGAGAAGGCAAACCGCCTCGGACAACCTGTATCCTGCATGGAGCTTGAGGATGGAACTCTGATTCTTGGAAAGAACTCGACACTGCTTGGTGCGACATCTGCTATGCTTTTGAACGCATTGAAGCACTTGGCCGGAATCTCCGACAAGGTCCTCCTTCTTCCGCCTTCGGTCCTGGAACCGGTCTGCAGGCTGAAGACACATGAACTTGGCGGTCACAATCCTAGACTTCATGTCAACGAGATTCTGATTGTATTATCCATTTCTGCACTTACCAATCCACTTGCCAGTCTTGCCTTGGAACAGCTTGATAAACTGAAAGGCTGTCAAAGCCATTCTTCGGTCATTCTTTCCCAAGTGGATCTTGATACGCTTAAGAAACTGGGAATCGATCATACCTGCCAGGCCAAATACGAGACCAAGAAGTTATATCACGCAAAATGAGAAAAAGAGGACTGCCTGACTTTAGAAGCGGGGCGGTCCTCTTTTGTTTCATATAAAAAACGGCACCTTGAGGTGCCGTAAATTTACCAGGCCTTGTTCTTGTTGCTGTAATAGGCTCCTCCGAAAAGAAGAGCAAGGGAACCGGTATAGAGCATGGTTTCGAACATTTTTGCCAACGAGAAGGCTTCGCTGTTGACAAGACTGATGATGAGAACGACGATGTAGGATACCATGACGAAAAAGGCATAGCCTAGACAGGAGAAACTGAATATCATTCCTAAAAGTTTCTCCGGAATGAAGAGCATGACCACTCCGCAGACGAGAATGAGCAGATAGAACATTTCGGCTATGGAGGTGATGACGCTGTTGGCTATCTGGTTTCCGAAGTTCATGGAATAGTGGCCTACGATGATCAGTATCAGTAGGGAAGGTGCAATCGCTGTTGTTGTCGACAGATTGTCTCTTGTCTTGAATAGGATGAAAAAGTAGAAAAAGAAGAGAAGGAAGATGACAAAGACATCGACGATGAAATTCATTACGGAAACAACAGTGTTTCCTATAGAGGGTACGCCTTTTTTGATGAGGTAGTAGATGATCAGCGTGATTCCGGAAATCAGAAAGAGGGCGTGACTCAAGGATATTCTTCGTTTTGTGGTTTTGTTTTTTGCCATATTTTATTTCCCTATTTTCCTAAACGAATGATCAAAACCTTCGATGAAGTCAGAGATGAGACATAGATTCTCATGGTTCCTTTTCCTCCGAGGATTTTCGCAGTCGTCATCATGCTTCCATCCGTGGAATCAACAAAGTCCAGGGAGAGTTTGTCTTTCAGGTCCTTCTTGATTTCACCAAGCAGCTGATAGGCCTTTTCGGAATCGTTTCCTTCGGTGGAAAGAACGATATAGAGGTTATTGTTGACGTTGTTGAGGATGGTGTAACGATAAAGCTTCTGAACGAGTTCTGAAGAAAAGATGTTGATGGAATCCAGATTGGTGTTTTTTCCATAAAGGTTTTCGAGGAGGTCTTTTCCGGTTTCCTTCAAGGCGTTTCCGTTGCTGTCGATAATGTCTTTCATCTCGGCATAGTTTTTCACGGTTGTAAAGGTGCTGTAGGAAGAGAAGTCTGCAGTTTCCAGAGGAATGGAGGATGTGGATTTGATGTTTGAGAAATCCTCGACATATTTCCCTTCTTTGGTGTTGTAGGTAAAGCCTTTGAAGACGCCAGCCTTACTGACGGTTAGTTCAAGTGTGGTTGCGTCCGAGGCACTGGAATCGGTTGTGAGTACGGTGGCGACATAGGCTGGATTGAGTTCCTTCTTCAGAGTGAAATGATAGTCTTCATCGTTTTTCTCTTCGTAGTCGAAGAGTTCCTTTGCGAATTGGAAGGTGGGGAGCCCGCTTCTTTGCGAAAGGACTTTGTATTCTCCTTTAGCGATTTTGTTTCCCTCTTCGCTAGAATAATAGTCGAAATCATTTTCGTTTACTTTGTGGACTCCGGAATAGACTTCGCTTGAAAGCTGGATGTCCGTTGTTTCGTTTAAGGTTCCGGAATAGATGAATTCACCCTTGATGCTGATCTCTTGATTTGTGGCGGAGGACAAATCAAGCTTCAGTGTTTTTCCGTTTTCCTGGAAAAGAAGCTTGTTCGAACCGTCATAAGGCCAGTCTTTTCCGTGTCCGACTTGCGCCGTTGTCGGGTCATAGGTGAAGGTAGCGACGATTTCGCCGCCTTCGTTTCTGCTCACTTCACAGGAATAGGGTGTCGTGCTTTCTTTGCCGTTTGTCTCTGTCGAGGTGCAGACCAGGGTATACTTTCCGTCCAGACTTGTGTAGATGGTTTTTGTGTTCTTGATGTTTCCTGCTTTGTATGTCCTATAGTAATCGTAGAGACTATATCCTTCTTCCGTGATATATCCCTTGGATTCCCTTAGAAGGATTCCAGATTCATCCTTATATTGGCTGCTATAGGTATAGCTTCCTTCTCTTAATTCCTTTAAGGCTTTATCCAGGGTATCGAAATAGTCTTTCTCATCGCTCTTGATGGAATAAGGTTTTACTTCTATGTCTTCCATGGTGACGGTTGTCTCGTTAACTGCGGCGATGTCTGTGGCAAAGCTTGCCTCGAATTTTGCTTTTCCGACACTTCCGAAGTCGGCAAGGTCGAGACTCATGCTATAGGTTCCGCCATAGCCGACGATATCTCTGTTGTCTGTGATGACGTAAGCATCTTTTAACCGGATGTTTCCGGCCTGGAACGCATTTTGGAATGTGGATAAAGTCGGATGCGTGTTCGGATTTATGGTCATTCGGAATACGTCGTTGAATCTTTGCAAGGCATTCCTGTCGGAAATGGAAAAATAATCATAGGCAAAGTAGTCTTTTTCATCCACTGTTTTATCGTATGTGAAATCTTCTGCCTCCAAGGAACCGAGCACATTTTGGAAGATGAGGTCATCGAATTTGATTTCCTTGTAATTGGAATCATAGACCGGGGCGATGGCAACTGTATTGTTGATATCTGGGTCGGTGTAATAGCAGGCGATTCCTTTGTCATCTCTGAAATAGCCTGTTTTCGTTGTCACATCACCGATTTCGTAGGTGTCTTCATCCGTCACTTCCTTGGACGTAACGGTTTCCTGGTAGAAGCCGTCGGACATTCTGGTTGTGGTTTTGCTTTCGTGGTTCTCTACGGATGTTTCAAGGCCTTTTTCCACGGTAATCTTGAGATTGTAATCGGTCGTGAGAGTAATGCTTTTTCCTGAAACGAGGTCAATGTCTTCTTGGCTGAGTTCTTTTTCGGTCGGGACGTTGCTTTCGCTTGTGTGGCTTGTCGAGTTGTCGCTTTTCTTGTCAGTGGTTTTATCTGTTCTCTGGCTTGCGGTCAAATGCGAGTTCTGGTTTTCGCTGTTTTTGCTATCCGCTGTGGTGCTTTTTTTACTGCAACCGGCTAGCAGTAAGCATAACGACAATATACTGATGATGTTTTTTTGTCTCATATGTGCTCCTTGTTATCGTGAATAGTTTAAACGTTCCTTTCCGGATTTCAAATCTATAAATGACAAACTTGTAAAATCAAGGTATTCCCCTTTAAAAGTGAAGCGCTTTCATGACTTCATGGCGCTTCGAATTTGGAGATTCTTTTTGTTTTGTATAATTTCTGTTTTTATTCCACGGTTTTAACGATATAATTATGGTTATCACACTAAAAGGGTTTTAGTATGGTTATTTGCTGAATATGTAATTTCGGCATGAAAGGATAACTTATGAAGAAAAAAGTCACAAAGATCGTCTCTATTGCAGCCTTAGCCTTACTTCTTGCTTCCTGCAACAACACTTCTAACAGCCAAAGCAAAACGAGCCACAATTCTGAGGCACCGATCAGCAATCGTACTTCGACTACGGATCAAAAAGATTCCAAGAAGACGAATTCGGCTAAGCCCTCTTCGGATAAGGAAAGTGAAAAGACAAATTCCGGTTCTTCTAGCACGACAAAGTCTGATTCTACAGACCCGATTGTCTACTATACGGTTACTTTCGATCTTGATGGTGGCACTATTGCCGATCCAACTGCCGTAAAAACTCAGAAAGTCCAGGAAGGACGATGGGCCAAGAAGCCGATTATCTCACCGACCAAGGACCATTGCGAATTTTTAGGTTGGTATGATTCAGAATTCCTTTATAACTTCAATCAGCCTGTCTATGGCAATCTCAACCTCAAGGCAAAGTGGAGTGTGAACGAAGAGGAAAAGGTCACTCTTACCATCGATCCTAACAATGGCCAAAGCACTTATACAGTTGATACATTCCTGGGAGATTATGTTTCCTTGGATACTCCTTCAAAGGAAGGCATGGTTTTCACTGGATGGTATCTGAATGACGATGAAAGTCAGAAATTCACGGGACGTGTCACAGAAGAAGCACGCGATTCTTCAAGAATCGTCGCTCATTATGAGAAACAGTCCTTCAATTACAAGTTTATTGTGAACGATGATGGTACTGTGACGATTACCGGCATTTATGATATTGATTCCGTCGTTTTGAATATCCCGTCAACTATCAATGGCAGAAATGTTACGGCTATCGGAGAGAATGCTTTCAACAGCCGCATCAGTATTACCGATATCGATATTCCAAGTACCGTCACTTCGATTTCTCCTAAGGCTTTCGTGGGTGCCCGTGCCCTGAAATCTATTACCGTCAACAGCAACAACACGGCTTTTGAATCCGATGGCGGAGTCCTTTATACCAAAGGTAAGACGGAAATCGTTTTCTGCCCTCCGAAATATACGACATCTGCTTTCACACTTCCGGATACAGTAGTCAAAGTCGGGGACTATGCGTTCTATGGGCATAGCGATTCCGGTATTTCTTCCATCAATTTCAATGAAGGACTTGAGGAAATCGGTGCCTATGCCTTCTATGAAAACGAAAAAATCACTTCGCTTACTTTCCCAAGCACATTGAAGAAGATCGGTGGTCATGCGTTTTATTCCAATGGACAAGGAACGAATCAATTGAACCTTTCCTGGAACGAGGGACTTGAGGAAATCGGTGAGGATGCTTTCCTTGGCCAATATATCAAGGGAACTCTTTCATTCCCAAGTACAGTCAAAGTAATTGGCGATTATAGTTTCTGTACTCCAGCCGACTCGCACTGTGCGATTACCAAAGTTGAACTTCCTGCTTCTCTTGAAACATTCGGAAACGGCGCATTCTTCTATGGTGTAGGTATCGAATCCATCAGCATTCCGGATTCCAACAAGAATTTCAAGGTCGTCGATGATGTCCTTTACTCCAAGGATGGGACCAAATTGGTTTGGTGTCCTAGCGATATGGCCGTCCATCAGAACATTTCCGAATTCGATATTCCTTCCGGTGTGATCGAACTTCTTCCTCATTCTATGAGTGATATCCGTTATGTTGACGGCATCAACTTCCCTTCAACTCTCAAGAAAATCGATGATAATGCCTTCCATAACAATTATTACCTTACTTCTCTTGTCATTCCGGATAGCGTAACCGAAATCGGAGAAGAAGCTTTCATGATGATGGATAAACTTACTTCCGTCACCTTCGGAAAGGGAGTGAAGAACATTCCTGAGGCAGCCTTCTATGAATGTTCCTCTATGACGGATGTGGAAATCCCTGCTTTTATCGATACAGTCGAAAAGGATGCCTTCTTCGGATGCAATCTGAAGAGTGTTACCTTCCATGAAGGTCTTAAGTCTATCGGCGATACTGCTTTTGCCGCCTATACGACCGGAAGTGGAAAAATCACCAGTCTTGTCTTCCCGGATTCTCTTCAGTCCATCGGAGCAAGCGCATTTGCCGGTCAAAGCAATATCAAGACGATTACTTTCGGAAAGAACATCAATAACATCGGAGGCAACGCCTTTGGAGAATATGGCGGAAATGCAGCTCCGGTGCCTAGCGAACTTCTCGCTACACCAGATGCCATTCAGGCCGGCCTGAAGGTGGCTAATGATACTCTGATTTCCGCAGATGGAAAGAAAGCCATGTACTGTGTGGCTGGTTATACAGGTGCCATTGTTCTTCCTGAAGGTGTCGAAGAGGTTTCTCCTTATGCGTTCAAGAGAGTCAAAGCCACTTCGGTTAAGCTTCCCTCTACTTTGAAGACAATCGGAGAAGGTGCTTTCGAATATGCCTTTGTCTATAAGAAAGGTGAAACGGAAGTCAAATTGGATATTCCTGCTAGTGTTTCTACAATCGGAGAAGGTGCTTTCTACTTCTCCAATGTTGCTTCTTTGACCCTTCATCAGGGACTTGAGGAAATCGGTACTTCAGCATTTGAGATGGCGATGGATCTGACAGGAAGCGTCGAATTCCCGGCATCCGTAAAGAAAATCGGTGATGATGCTTTTGCAAATTCCAGCCTTTTAGGTATTACGTTCAATGAAGGACTCGAAGAAATCGGAAAAGAAGCTTTCTTAGGAAACAATCAGCTGAGCGGTGTCTTAGCTCTTCCGTCAACTTTGAAATCCATCGGTGAAGCAGCCTTTGTCGGAAGACGTAATTCCTATTCCAACAGTCTTACTGATATCACGCTTCCGAATGGTTCGAACTATTTTGCTGTCGAAAATACCGCTCTTTACAACAAGGATAAGACAAGACTTGTCTATGTCCCGGCAAGAACCACACAGACTTCGATTACATTTGCTTCTACGTTGAAGACAATCGACTCTTATGCCATCAGCGGAAACCAGAATCTGACAGACGTCGTCCTTCCGGATGGACTTGAAACCATCAGCGAAGGGGCATTTGCCTATTGTCCGTTTATGTCAACCAAGACATCCCTTGTTATTCCAAGTTCCATCACAGCTATCGGCTACCGTGCCTTCGATGGTTGGAAATCGACCCAGAAGATCGCCATGCCGTGGAGTGAGGATAAGACATTGATGAATATCGGTGACGATTGGAAGAATAGCTGCCGTGCAACAATCACCTATAAGGACTAAGCAATGAAATACGCAAAAACAATTTTGACACTTCTGTCTGTTTTCACGTTGGCATCCTGCGGTGGAAACTCATCCGGAAACTCTACGACAAATACCGGAACGGGAAGCGGAAATCCTTACGCTTCCCAAAATTCCGCTAAATCGGATGTGGAAGATACTTCTACAAAGTTTGTCATCAATGCACCAGGAAAAGAAGATGATATCTATAAAAATCTTTCTATGGATCTGACAAAGCCTAGCCACCCTGCAATCGAAGGATATGCGTTCGAAGGCTGGTATACAGAAAAGGAAGGTGGAAGAAAAGTCGATTTTTCCAAATCGCAGCCCAAAATCTGTTATGGACATTGGACAGACTACAGTCAGTTGACCGCAAGCGAAAAGCTTGAATATTTCATCAATACGCTTACGGAATATTCCGGGGAAGTCGTTCATACCGATGCGGATGAATCCGTCGCCTACCAGAGTGCTTTGTCTGAGGATATCTATGTCGGAACAGATCATTTCTTTGCCGACAGATATGAAGACACATTTGTCAATTTCGATCATTATACTCCTTATTATGCTTATACAGAGGATGATATCGCTGATGAAGACAAGAAGTATTCTTTGGCTGAGATAAACAAAATCAATCATCGAATCCAGATTCAGGAATTCTATCAGGATGGTAATGTCTATTCGGTCGGAAAATTCGACCCTGAATTCCGTAATTACAGCAAAGTGGATATGAAGGATGGATATTCCAAGAGCAAGATGAATCTTGCTAAAGCTAAATCTACCTTATCTATCGGTTTTGAATCCTATTTTCTCGGCTATCCGAGCCAGCTTCTTACCTATATGCAGAAGAACCATGAGTTCTATGAGGCTTCTTCTATAAGCGGTGACGAAGGCAAAGAAGGCGATTACTATTACTTTAAGAATATCGATGTTACCGGTGTTGATCCGTATTTGGATTCTGGAATCGATTTTGAAATCGGATTTGCAATTACTTCGACTAGCGGTGATTACAACATGACCAGCATTTATCAGGCAACATCAGGAATTGCTTTTAAGAATGGTAAAATTGCACATTGCAATATGACAAAGGTTATAGGTAGTTCCTTGAACAATGAACTTCTTGAAGTGTATTCCTATTCGAATTTCTATGATTTCACTCAAGGTGATATCAACCGCCCATACGATGGCGTGAAGTTCAAACTGTCTGATTTCGAAGAACTTGAAGACGAATAAGTAAAAAAGTCAGGACTTTTCTTAGGCCCTGACTTTTTTTGTACACAAAAAGCCTCCGCTAATAAACGGAGGCTAGAAATCGTTTAAGCGATGGCTGAAAATCCTGTGGCAAGGAAGATTACCGTATCATCAATCTCGTAACGTTCATCCGGAGTGAATATCTTCTTCTCTTCATCGATGGTGAATAGGACTGCTTTTCCGTTTAATGTGACGGAGAGTTTTGTTCCCTCGATTGTATAGGCGACATTGGTGTTTTTGGCATTGCTTCCACCAAGTGGACTTGTCTTGCTTGCCCCATATCCGGCTGAGGTAGATAAGGTCATTTCTTTGTCGGAGAAGACGAAGAACATATCCTTTTCTTCGCTGGTCGATCCATATTCCTCGTCTTCATAGGTAATAGAGACAGACCCCTTGAAAGTTTTTCCTTTCAACCATTCCGGAATGACGACTGCTTCTTTCTTGACCGCTGTATAGGTCTTTGCGGCCGTATCGAGAGTAACGGTATAGGTGTTTTCTCCTTCAACGACTTCAATAGTCCCATCCTCTTTTTTCGTATAGGTGATGGTTTTATCACCCATGGTTCCTGTGCCATCTCCGTTGAGGACAAGCTTTCCGGTTGTCTCGTTTTCGTATTCTTCTTTGACGGCACTTTCGACTATGGTAAGTTTTCCGTTCTCGTTCTTCATGTTGATGACTTCGTTGTCCGTGGTCGTGAAGGTGAATTCGGTTCCATCGGTCTTGATGGTTTCCGGTGTGTTGATTGTTCCCCAAATATAATTGGTTCCATCATAATAGACAGAGGAATAAGAAGAATCCTTTGCACCGGTGGACGGGTTGTTCATGGTTGCTACCAAATTATTTCCTGTCTTGGCATTCAGAACCTGGAGGTTGCAGTGGCTTAGTGCCATCTCATCGATCTTGGTGGAGAGGAAATATACCATGGAAGGAGAATACTGATAGATGGCATCTTTTCCGTCCGGTGAGACCCAGAATGGTTCGCTGCTTCCGAATTCCAATGCACCGCTATCAAGAACATGGATATCTTTGCTTGCAGAATAAATTGCACTATTTGTTCTGAAATCACCCTGGAAACTTTCATTCAGGATCATGTTTGCAAAGGAATCTGTACTGCTGAGCCTTGCACCGCGGAAAGTTCCTACACCATAGTTTATCGGCGTATAGGTGTTATCCTCCTTGACCATAAGGTTATAGGAAGCTTCACCGAATGTGAACTTCAAGGCAGAACCGCCAAGGCTGGTATAGCTTCCGTTTTCTTCAGTGCCATCCTCTTTGGTAAGAACCGCACTGCCGAAACCATCGACCTTGATGCTTCCGTATTTGCCGGTGATGGTCTTTTCTTCACCTTTGACATAATCGTTCAGCTTGCCTTTCTTGTTTTCGAAGTAAAGCGTATTTGCCCCGTCGCTGACGCTGAAGATTGCACCATCTGTGCTGAAGGAGTCCTTTCCGTTCTTGACTTCGACTGTAACAGCTTTGGCATCGACATTGTAAAATGATCCATAGAGTGAAGCCTTTGTCAGTTTGAGATAGACAAATTTGCTCTTCTGGTCATCGCCGATTTCGGCAACATAGGATCTGACTGTGGCACTATAATCATCGCTGTAGACGATATTCTTCTTTGTGATAGTGTCGACTCCATCGATGAAGAAGTCGATTTGGTTGAGGGATGTAGCCTGATTCTGCTTGGCTGTTGTTACACTGTATGCGGAATATTCGTTCACATAAATTAAATCAGTACTGAGTTTCTTTCCTGGGTAATAATAGGTTCCATTGGTAAGGATGAAATCATCGCTTGTTGAATTATAATCGTTAAGATAGATGCTTTGATGGTTAAGTGTTCCATAACCGGTGGAAGAAAGATCCAACGTCTTTGTTGTAGAAAGCCTGTCGTTTCCGTAACTGCTATAGGCAACACCAGCTTTCTTTCCCAAGAGAACATCACCAGCCTTGAGAACAACGTTTCCTTCCTCCACAGTGAAAGTAAGGGTGTCGTTTTCTTTTCTGTCCGGGACACAAAAATCCTTGTCGGTGTAATATCCGTCTTCCGTTCCGAGAGTTAAGGCATTTCCGGACCCACGCTGTACACTGATGGTCTTGATACCGTAGTTGTCTTCATCGGTCAATGTGGCTTTGATATAAACCTGATCGGTTTTTCTGACGCCAGCAAGAGGAGCTTCTGTATAGGTAGCAGCTCCATTCTCATCGAGGGTCTTGAGATATGCTTTCAAAGTGACATGATCAGAATTTACAAGGTTGATCTTGTATCTTCTGGCTTTTGTTGTGATCTTAAGATCAACACTGGAGGAAGGCATTTCGAATTCGTATTTTCCGGTCTCTTCATTGAGGGTTGCCAGAATTCCGTTGGCCTCAATCTTGTCGATATCATAGTAGTCGTTACCGTTCACAGTGACGGAAACCTTATCCTTGTAGATGGAATAATCGGCGACGCTGACATTGTCCTTCAGGGTAAGCTTGTGTTTTGTATCCGTAGTTTCGAATTCTTCGCCATCCACGATGCGAGGATTGATCTTGAAAATAGATGCAGTGGTCTTCCTTGTGATTGTTACCGGACCATCGGGCATGATGAAAGTATAGGATCCGTCTTCGTTCTTGGTATATTCGACGTTGGCTTCTTCTTCTGTTTTTCCGTCTCTTGTGATGACAACTTCTCCGTCGAATTCATATCCTGCTTCAAGACCGATACGGAAATTGACGCTTTCGCCTTTGCTGGCTGCGGTAGGACCGGAAACAATGGCACCATCTCCTGCTTTATCGGTTATGGAGAATTTTGCAGGAGCATCGGATAAGGTTACAACAACATCCATATCTTTACCGGTATTTATGAAACTTCCTTCAAATGTTTTGGCAGAACCATCTACCGCATGCATCATAACTTCGTCGTCATCTGCTTTTACGATTGGAGAAGTCTTTGTTTCATCTCCAATGGTAACACGGACTGTAACAAGTTCTAATTTCTTTGCTTTCGTAGTAGAAACAGCTATGGTTGCTCCCGGAATTTGGGCAACATTGATGTTGTAAAGTTTATCTTCGGTTTTGGCAGTAACCGTCAAAGCGTTATCCGGCATGACGAAGGAATAAGTTCCCTCTTCGTCAGCTTCCAGGACATTTACGCCATCGATGGTAATATAGGAAAGAACTTTCTCTTCTTCTAGTTGTGCAGTAAAACTAATCTTATCTCCCTTTTTGGCTTCATTAGGAATGCCATTCAAGGTCACCCCTTCTGCATCGATTGAAATCGGATGAGGAAGAAGTTTTTCAGTGGTGTCGGTTTTGCTGGTAGTTGTCGATGTTGAACTTCCAGCCGTCGAATGATTGCTCTTGTTACTTTCGCTGGAGTTCATAGAAGTCTTATCGGATTTGTCACTACTGCCGGTGATGTTGGAATCGGATTTGTGATTGTTGCATCCTGCTAACAAAAATAGACTCAATAAACTGATAGCGATTGTGTTTCTTTTCTTCATTATAGATCCTCCGCGTAACGCTATGTATATATTGTAAACTTTATTGTGGGAAATAGGGCGGAAAATTAATATTAAATTTTGAATGTTTGGTAATCCTTTTACCTATTTGCCGATAAATTACGTACTTTTTACATATTGGCGAAACAAAGCAATTAAATTGTAATCGCTTACATTTTAAGCAAGCTATAACTCTGATCAGATCAAAAAACATTGTTGTTTCTGAAGATAATCTACTTCCGTTATTCATGTTTTCATCCTAAATTGTTTTTGATGACAAACAAAAAACCGATGAATAATTCATCGGTCGCATTTATCGATGGTTGAAGCGATGGGATTTGAACCCATGACCTCTTGGTCCCGAACCAAGCGTGCTACCAAGCTGCACCACGCCTCAATTTAGATGCTTGTTTATTATAGCCATCCTCCTATTCCAATTCAAGAGAAAATTAAATTTTTCTGAGATATTTTTGAAAAAAAAGAAAAAGGTGGGAAGTTTTTCTTCCCACCTTTAGATTACTTCTTGAAGTCAATCGGCTTGACTGGTTTGATTGCTGTCGGTTTTGGACGATTTGCTGGTGCTGTAGGTTTCTTTACCTGTAGCGGAGCAACAGGTCTAACAACATCTGGCTTAATGGAAGCCGGTTTTTCTTCTTTCTTTTCGGATGTTTCGACAGGTTTGATCGGAGCAATCGGTTTGATTGTTTTCTTCTCTTCCTGTTTTTCTTCAACAGGCGGCTGCTCTACCTTGATTTCATCGGCTCTGTTAGCCTTTAAGAGATCACGGATGGAAGTTGCTTTCTGCATCGAATTGTCAACAGCAAGAGGTTTGATTGGTTTGAGGTTGTTGGTGTTTTTAACGACATTGATATTCTCGTAACCATTCTTTCTGATTTCTTCCTGTCTTCTCCTTTGCTTCCAAGAGGAGTCGTTGTTTTGTCCGGCAAAGATAGGCTGAGCAGTTGGCTGGACCTTTGTAACACCCTTGAGGAATGCTTCTTCAGAGGTAAGACTTCCTTGGTAAGTCTTGATTCGATACTTGGAAAGTTCGAATTTGACTTTTCTTGCCTTAATCGGTTTGATGTCTTTCGGAGCTTCTCGCTTGGCGACTTGATGCATCGGACCGGAGATTTTTTCTAGTTTCTTCGTTTCTTCAGCAACAGGTTCAGGGGAGGTTTCTTCATGTTTGATTGGAGCAATCGGGGCAACTTTAGGTTTATTCACTTGGTCGTTTGGTTTGTGGATAGGATTCATCTTGATGACTTTAACTGTTGGACCAGGTTTTGGTTGAGGTTGTGGAGCAGGTTTGACTTCTTCTTTCTTCTCTTCTTCGACAGGCTTAACTTCTGCTTCCGGATCATAAGGAGGCAATGTCCAAGAATCGTCAATGGCTACAGGTTTTGTTTCAAGTACTTTGAAGTCAGGCTTTGCGTCTTCCTCAGCCTTCTTTCTTCTTTCCTCTTCTTCCTTGCGGCTTCTTTCTTCTTCTTCGGCAAATTCTTTCTGCTTCCTTGCTTCCTCTTCTTCGGCAAGTTTCTTAAGCTTTTCTTCTTCGGCAAGCTTTTGCCTCTGTTTTTCTTCTTCTAACTTCCTACGTTCTTCTTCTATTCTTCTCTTCTCTTCTTCCAACTCTTTCCTTGCTTGTTCAAGGGCTTCTTGTTCAGCTTTTCTCTTCTCTTCTTCTGGATCATAGCTTGGCAAAATCCAACTATTGTCGATATCTGTTGGTTTTGTTTCTATGATCTTATCTTCCTCGACTTTTTCTTCCTGAGGTTCTTTCTGAGGTGTTTCTTCAACGATTTCCTCTACTGGTTGAATCGCTTCTTTTGTCTCTTCAACTGTTTCAGATACCGTCTTTTCAACTGGTTCCGGCTCAGGTTCAGGTGTTGACTCTTCCTGTTTTTCTTCTTTGACTTCTTCAAGTGGCTCAGGAGCTTTTTCTTCGAAGACAGGTTGCTTTTCTGCTTCTTCCGAAGCTAGGTCTGTCATGTCTTCCTCAACTAATGCTTCTTCTTTGACTGGAGGGATTGGTTCGATGATCTTCTCTTCCATAGGTTTGATATCAGCTTCCCATGGATTAGCAGACCATTCATCGATTCCCGGAAGCACATCGACAGGTTTTATGTCTTCCTGTTCTTCGTCAGGTAGATTTGCTTTCTTCAGATTGTTTGGTTCAAGATCTTCGATGATTTCGTTTTCGTCATCATGATAGATACCGGGTAGCTCATCGATGGTATGCAAGGAGAAGGGTTCTAATGTATTAAGGATGGATAATTCACGCTTTGTAATCGGTTTTTTCTTCTCAGGAGCAGGCTCTTGTTCTTTCTTTACGGCCTCGACAAGATGTTCCTCTTCTGTTTTTTCTTCTTTCTCGGCTACTGGTTCACTGGCGTTGATTGGAACAGGGGTTGGCTCGTTTGTAGTGTCGGGTTGATTTTCTTTCTGTTCTTTGTCGTCATTGACAATTTCTTCTTTTTTACTTGGTTCAGTCTCTTCTTCAGCATCTTCTTCCAACTGTTTCCTTGATTTGGATTGTGGGAGATAGACAAGTAGGAGATAAATCAAATTGAACAGAATATAGATGATGAAGATCCAGAAGGCTCCAATCATTTTCGCATCATTCAAATGTTTGAACAAGGAGAAGAATGAAATGTCTTTTAAGATTCCACCAAACTTAGTTGTGACAAGGTTTGTATATTCGTTAAGCTTATCTCCGAAGATTCCGAGCTTATCAGAGAAAGGAATCAGGCAGATGCAAGCTAGCAGGCAAATATCGATGATTGCCAGAAGAGCCAGGAAGAAGCGCCTCAAACCAATTTTTGATTTGTGTGCTCTTTTCACGCTTCCCATCAGGGAGAAGGATTTGAGAATGAAGTAAATATTGATGATAAGCACGCTCAGGAATCCAAGTGACATGACCCAACCGTTCTTATAAGCATTCTGTGTGAAGGCTGTGCTTGAGAATCCATACCATGTGTCTAGCTTGTTTCCTACTTTGGTGATGAAGTTGCTCATTCCATTTTGGAACCCGGCTTGACCTAATGTCGCATTGTAAGCGGCTGGTAGAAATACCAATATGCCCAAGGCAATCAATACTATGAATAGTATGATAAAGATTGTCCTGAACGCGATGGTAGAACCTGGTGTTGGTTCCCTCACCTTGTTGTTTTTCTTACTCATATCTTTGGCTCCTTTACTATCCTCTAATATAAGATTTGTATTAGTTTACCACTAGAAAGTTATTGTTTACAAGATTTTTTCTACTAATTATTAAGAATTCTTAGAGAAACAACTTATTAATGGACGCGGTGCTAGTTTAATTGCTTCTTGAAAAGAGAAAAAACTCACATGTTATTGACTAATCATGTGAGTTTTCTCTGTGTGCTATTCAATGGAATTTATTTGCGCTTTTTATTTCATGAATATTTTATTCAATTATCTTTCTAAAAGCAAATACAATTTTTAAAAATAAATCGATTACAATTGATTTATAGAAGTTGGTAATTGATAGAAATACGAATCTTTGCTATATTTATTTAAATTCTTTTAAATGTGATTTTCCTATGATAAAATAAATAAGTGAGGTGTATTTTATGAAAAATAATGACTTAAAAGCGGTCTTTTTTGATTGTTGGTCTACAGTTATATCCTTTGCTGAAAAACAACCGGATTGGAATACCGCCCCATTAAAAAGGCATGCAAAAAATAATTCGGATATCGATTGGGCGAAGGTCGACTCGTTTTCTTGCGATTTTTTTGATCGATATTATGCTACAACTAAATTTGAAATTAAGTACAACCAATTTCTAAATTTGATAATTACATTATTTCATATTGAAATTGATTGCCCTTTATCTGAATTGAATCACGAGGTATTTCAGGGGTTGGATCCAAAACCTATTAAAGGGATTGAAGCATTTCTTTCTTATCTGACCAAACATGGATTATATCATGCCATTTTGTCGAATACGATTTATGAAGATGCTGATTCTTTTTCTTTAGTAAAAAGGTTGATTCCATCTTCTGATTTTGGCTATTTTTTTGGCTCATCTAATGTTGGCGTAAAAAAACCGGATTCCGTTTTCTTTCAGACTGCAGTCAAGCCGAGTGGCTTTTTACTTGAGCAATCCATGTATATTGGGGATACATTTTATCAGGATGTCTTTGGTTCCTATTCGGCCGGATTCCGTAATTCGGTCTGGATCAATACTAGAAAAAAGAAGAAGGAGGCTTACTCTTCTTTCTGCGATATTTCCATACCCATGTTTACGGAAGTCTCTGATTATGATGAACTGATATCCTTGTTTGAAAAAGGAGTGTTCGACAAATGATATTGGATAAACCAAAAACAAATGAGATTGAAAGACTGGCAAAGACCTTTTCTTTTCATGCGGATTCTTTTTTACCGAATGTGTCTTTGCAGGAACTCGGACTGGTTTTTCAGGAACTTGCAGGGAAACAAGTGGATTTGCTTGGAATCGGAAGTGAATATTCTAAGAGAACGAACAATGTCTATGTTCTGTGCCGTGAGAAGATGCTCTTTCTGAAAGAACTGAAACTAGGAGAGAACTATACTCTTGTTACGTATCCTCTGACTCCAGGAAAATTACAAATGCAAAGAGAAGCCTATCTTCTGGATTCATTGGACGAGGTAGTGTTAAAGCTTGATTCAATTTGGGTTCTTGTCGACTATGTGACTAGACGGATGAAACGTACAACGGATGTTGCATCAGCTCAATCCAAATATCCTGCATTTGATACTTTTGTCCCTTTGTTTGAAAAGAGACTCGAGGCTTTAGGGGAAATGGAAAGAGAATCGATGGATTTGTTGCTTACTCATAAGGTTTCGGAATCTGATCTAGATTCGAATAATCATATGAACAATACGATTTATCTTCGACTTGTACAGCCTTTTGTCGCTAAGGGAATCAGTGAAGTTGAAATCGATTTTGAGAAGGAATGTCTTTTGGGTGAGACGCTTTCTATTTATAAGAAGGAAGAAAAAGATTTTGTTTCCTTTATGGGATATAAAGAGGATGATTGTCTTTCCTTTAAGGCTAGAATCTCTTTCTTTTGATTTGGACAAAATCATTTTATAAGGTCCATCATCCATGGGAGGTATCTTCTGTGGATGATTTTATTTGCCCGAAATGTGGAAACAAGGATAAAAGATACATTGGGTTTAAACATGGACAACCCTATTGCCGACTTTGTATTTCGTTTCAAGGAAAAGAAGCTAAGAAAGATTATTCAGTCAGGAAAGGAATTTCGCTTTCTCTCGAGTACCCTCTCAGCACAAAACAGAAGGAAGTTTCGGATTCGGTTCTTGCTGCTGTTTGCCAAGGAAAGAACGTTTTTATTCATGCAGTGACTGGCGCTGGGAAAACCGAATTGGTCTACCAAAGTATGGAATATATCCTGAAGAAACAAGGACATGTCGGTTTTGCGACTCCCAGAAAAGACGTGGTGATCGATTTAGAACCTAGAATTCAACAGGCTTTTCCGAAGGCATCGGTCATTTCCGTTTATGGTGAACATACTTCAAGAATCGAAGGCGATATTATATGCCTTACTACTCATCAGCTTTACCGTTACCCAAAATACTTTGATCTGCTCATAGTGGATGAGATTGACGCTTTCCCCTATAAAGATAATGAATTGTTGCATTCTTTTTTCTCGAGGTCGTTGAGAGGAAATTATATTCTTCTTTCCGCTACGCCTACAAAAGAAGATCTTGCCGGTGTCGAGAATGACAACGGTGTCGTTGTTACTCTGTTTGAAAGATACCACCATGGCCTCCTTCCTCTTCCGGAATTTGTTTCTTCAAGACTGGCATTTATGAAAGTGCAATGCCTTAGATTACTCGCGTCTCTATTGAGACAAAATAAACCAGTTTTCGTTTTTGCACCTACCATTGAAAGCGGAAGTAGACTCTATTTGTTTCTGTCCTTTTTTTTAAAAGGCGGAAGCTTTGTCTGTTCTGAATCGTCCAATCGGGCCATAGACATTGAACGGTTCAAAAACGGGGAACTGCGATATTTGGTAACTACTTCGATTTTGGAAAGAGGCGTTACAGTCAAGGATTTGCAAGTGATTGTCTTTAAAGCGGATGATGATATATATAATCAGGCTACACTGGTTCAGATTGCTGGCAGAGTCGGACGTAAGATCGGTGCAACAAGCGGAAAAGTATATTTCATCGGTGAGGAAAAGAATCTTTTTGTGAAAGGGGCTATTGATGAAATTGAAAGATATAATAATGAATCAAGACAAAACAGATGAATTTTGTGTTTCTTGTTTTGAAAAAATAAATTTGAATCCGTTTCGGAAAATCATCGAAAACAATCCTATTCTTTGTGATAAATGCATTTCACAAGTGAAGACGAAATTGTCAATTGAAAAAATAAATGGTATTTATGTTCTGTTCTTAGGTGACTATGATGGTATTATGAAAACGTGGTTGATGAATTTCAAGGAGTATGGTGATATTGAGTTGGCAAAGTGTTTTTTGTCTTTGTATCTTCCGATTCTAAAGATTTTATTTAAAAACTACATTTACCTTCCATGCCCATCTAGCCATAAGCGGAACCAGAATAGAGGTTTTGTTCATCTTGAGGAAATGCTGAAAGCATATAAATTTCCGTATTGTTTAGCTTTAGAAAAGACTTCTGATGAGGAAAACAAGAACCAATCTGTTTCTCAGAGGAATGCTGTTTCTTCTTCTATTCGGATTAATTCCAATGCATCGTATCTATCCGGAAAGAAGGTAGTTGTTTTTGATGATGTCTTTACGACAGGTAATACGTTCCGTTCGTCTTGCCAAGCCATCGAAACGATTCATCCAAAGAAAATACGTGGCCTGATTTTGATGAAAACGAAGGAACCTGATTATCATCTTTGACCCTTTATAAGACATTATATTTTATATATAATATACTTTAGCTTTGCTGGAGGTCTTATGAACAAACTTTTGAAAAAACAACGCTTGTTTGCTTCTTATGCTCTTTTGATTAAATCCTTGCTTATCGTGGCGTTGTCTCTTTTTTATATATTCATTCCTGAATTTCAATTTTATTTTCATATTTCTATAGTTCTTTTGGCTTTGTTTTCTATTTTTGATGTGGCATCTTTGATTGCATTCAACCTTTATTTTCAAAAAGCCAAAGGTAAGGCAGAGACGACCAGCGCGGAAATTATGGGAAACGAATTGAATGAAGCCTATAATTTTGGAGAAATCGGATTGGCCGTTACCAACAAGGAAAATGACATTCTTTGGGTCAATGACTTCCTTGGAAAGAGAATTCCGGACATCGTAGATGAGAAAATCGATGCCGTTTTTCCTAAATTAGCTGATTTACTGAAGGAAAACTCAACACAAAGTCAGGCAAATATCAAATATGAGAATCATTCCTATCATGTGGAATATCTGAAAGACGTCAAATTGTTTGTTTTCAAGGATACTACGGAACTCGACAATGTATCTCTCCTCAATCAGAGGCAGGCCCCGGTAGTCGGTTATATTATGATCGACAATTATTCCGACATTCAAATGTATGTCTCAGATGAAATCCGTTTTGCCGATATGGCGGCAAAGACAAGAAATCTGATTCAAGAATTTGCCTTGAAGTACAATGCTATGCTTAGAAGGCTTAAGGAAGATAGGTATTTCTTTGTTACAACGAAAGAAAACTTCGACAAACTTTTCGAAGACAAGTTCCCTATCATCGATGAGGTCAGGAAGTCGTTCGATAATGGTTTCACGCTTTCTATAGGTGTTGCCTTTAAGTTCGATGATTATGCAAAACTCAGCGAATTGGCTTCTTCTGCTTTGGACGTTGCTTTATCCAGAGGTGGTGACCAAGCGGTTATTTCACCTTTTGGCGAATCTCTGATTTATGTCGGCGGAAAGACCGAGCTTAAGCCAAACCGTAACCGAGTTCAGGTCCGTGAATTATCTCGGTCGCTTCTTGCTATTCTCAAATCCTATCCCAAGATTCTCATCATGGGCCATGATACGGCTGATTTCGATGCTGTAGGTAGTGCTCTTGGGGCTTATCTGCTTTGCCAACATATCGGTAAGAATGCCAAAATCTGTTGGGAAGATCAACATGTCGAAGATAATGCCCGTATTGCGGTTCGGTCTAGCTTTACTCAGGAAGAGATGGATAAAATATTCATTAACTACAAAGATTGCAACGAATGGATAGATAAGAACACTCTTCTTCTGGCCGTGGATCATAACAATCCTTCGATTGCCATGTTCCCCGAAATAGTCAAGAAGATGAGCAATATTGCGGTTATCGACCATCATAGACCCGGCCCTATTTCTTATTCCAATTATGTGTTCAATGGTATTGATAGCAGTGCCTCCAGTGCAAGTGAAATCATTACATCTTATTGTACCTATAACTCTGATAAAATCGAAATCGACGATCGTACAGCCACTTTCCTTTTAAGCGGTATAGCCCTAGATACCCATTTCTTTAAGGAAAAAGCAACTGAAGCAACATTTGAAATTGCTGCACAACTTAAGAATTTCAATGCCAATAGCGCTAAAGTGGATGACTTCCTAAAAGAAAATCTTGAAGAGTATAAGCAGAAAATCTCTATTCTTAATTCCAATAAGATGTATCAGTCTGATATTATGATCTGCTGGGCTCCGGACAATGAATTCGTGAATTCGGTCATGCTTTCGAAAGTGGCAACGGAAGCTATCAATATTCGTGGTATCGTCTGTGCATTCTGTATTGGTAGAGTCAGTGAGACGGATGTAAAGATCTCTGCAAGAAGCGACGGAAGTGTGAATTGTCAGATTTTGATGCAGAAATTGGGTGGTGGTGGACATTTCGCTATGGCTGCCTGCCAGAATTCCAATATTGATATCGAGACAATGATAAAGAAATTGGAAGCGGTATTGAATGATTATCTTGATGATGCCAGAATCAAAGGTTGATTAAAGGAGATAGAAAAATGAAAGTATTGATGAAAGAAGAAGTAAGAAAGGTCGGTAAGAAAGGTCAGATTGTTGAGGTTAGCGATGGATATGGTGCCAATTATCTGATTCCAAGAGGGCTTGCTGTCCTTTATACAAGCCAGGCTCAAAAAGAATATGATCGCGAGCAGGCCGAGCTTGCCAAATTGGATGCCGAAAAAAGAGAGGAAGCAAAAAAACTTGCGGAAACTTTGAAAGGTATTACTTTGGAATTCCAGGCATCAGCTGGCAGACATGGTGATATGATCGGTACAGTATCTACCAAGGAAATCATCAAAGCCCTTAGAGAGAAACATGAGATTGTCATCAATAAAAACCAGATTGTGGATAAGGATGTCATCGTCAATGGTTTTGGAAAGACTACTTTGAAAGTCGATCTTTATAAGGGAGTCATAGGAGAAATCAACATTCATGTCTCTTTGAAGGAGAAGAAGTAGAAATGGCTTTGGAAGACGATGGGAAGTTTTCGACCAATTTGAATGAAGCCAGTATTTTGGCTGACATTCTTTTGGATAAGAGCGGAAACGATATTCTCAGCGTTTCTACGGCACTTGCCGCGGAGGATTTCCAGGATCTTAGGAATAGGACCATCTATTCCGCTTTGATGAATATGAATAAGAAATCCATCAAACCGGATATTACCACACTCATTACGGAACTTGAGCAGACCAAACAGATGGAAAATGCCGGGGGAATGGAATACATTACTTTTTTGGTGACCAATTTTCCTTCTTTGGGACCGGTTGTCAATTATGTCAATAATGTCAAAGACCAATCTCTTTTTGCCAAATTCCTTCTGACGTTGGATAAAATCAAAAAAGAGGCTACGGATTCCTCTATCGACAATATACCTGAATTCATCGGAAAAGCGGAAACGGAAATTGTTGCTGTTGCCAAAGAAAGAAGAGTCAACCAGGTCATTGACATGAAATCGGTATCCGATGCCATTGTCAACAATCTCGTCAGTCAGACGGAATATTTCAAGGAACATGGCAGAAAACCTAATGGCGTCACCGGAATCGAGACCGGATACGCTGAGATGGATAAACTTACCAAAGGCTGGCATCCTGGTGATATGGTTGTTATCGGTGCCCGTCCTTCTGTTGGAAAGACTGCATTTGTCCTGAATCTTCTTTATAATGTGGCAAAAAAAGGAATCCCTGTCATTTTCTTCTCTCTGGAAATGGATGCCCTTCATATCGGACTTAGACTTCTTCAAAGGACATCTGGTCTTACGGGAGACGAAATCAATTCTCTGGATTATAGAAGAGGGAGTTCGGTCGATCGGATTTTGATTAACCCGAAAAACGATTTGGAAATGGTGATTATCGAGAAACTTCAGAGGGGTATCGATGAACTGAAGAAGCTTCCGTTTTACATCGATGATACTCCTAATGGTATGATGATGGATATCACTTCCAAGGCAAAGAAGCTTTGCAACATGATCCAAAATCCGAAAGTAGGCATGATTGCCATCGATTATATCGGTCTGATTACCAGCCCGAGCAAGTCTAATTCTGCCAGCCGTCAACAGGAGGTTTCTGATATTTCAAGACAACTCAAGCAGTTGGCGAGAACTCTACAGGTTCCGATTCTTGCTCTGTCACAGCTTTCCCGTGAAACGGAAAAAAGACCGAATCATGAACCGCAGCTCAGCGATATCCGAGATTCGGGTTCCATCGAACAGGATGCCGATATGATTTTCACTTTGTATCGAAAGGATTATTATGACCTTCAAGGTGGTGCGGGGACTGGTAAACCGGAAGAACAGCCGGTACAGGCTGTCAACAGTAATCCGATTTCCCAGGTTCAGGTCGGACTTCTGAAAAACCGTAATGGACAGATCGGCAACCTCGCTTTTTCCTTCGACAAGGAACATTGTACTTTCTCGGCTATTGATCTTGAACATGAAGATGGGTCTGGACCGGATAGTGTGTTTTAATTATGCAATTTGATGTTATATCCAGCGGATCAAAGGGTAATGCCACTTTGATCCTTTCCAAAGGAGAGGTCATCCTATTGGATTTTGGCATATCAAAACGGAAAGTGGAGACCGCACTTTCCGCCTATGGCTTCGGATTCAATGATATTGAAGCTTTTTTTGTGACTCACGACCATTCCGACCATGCGAGCAATATCTTCAATGCTCCGGTCGAAAAGGTATATTCCGGCTGTCCGACTCTTCCTAAAATGGAATCCAGCCTGGCTAGCGGAAATCTTCTTCGTCCCTTTTCCCAGGTAAGGATTGGGTGTTTCAATATCACATCGATTCCCCTTTCGCACGACGCGAAGAATACTCTCGGTTTTGTTGTGGATGATTCTGAAGAATCGTTGGTATATCTTACGGATACGGGTTTTGTCCCGGAAAAGGATTTTCCTTACATCAAAGGGAAGACTTATTATATTTTTGAATCCAACCATGATCCGGAGATGCTGTTTTCTTCTAAAAGACCGGATTACCTCATTCGCAGGATCATTTCCGACAAAGGACATCTTTCGAATGCCGATTCTGCCTATTATCTTTCCAATCTTATCGGGGATATTACAAAAGAAGTCGTACTTTCCCATTTGAGTGATGAGTGCAACACCAAGGAGAAGGCCATGGAAACTTACGATAAGGTCATGCAGTCTCAGCTCGGTTTTATTCCGGATGCTTTGGTAAGGTGTGCTTCGGATAAGTCCGAGACAAAAGGCGGAACCAAGTCATGACCATCCGCTTTCTTATTTTCGGAAAAGCCAGGGAAGATTATCTGAAGTCCGGTTTTACCGAATATGCAAAACGCCTATCCAAATATGCAAAGGTTTCGATTGAGACTTTGAATGAAGAGAGCATAAAGATCCCTAACGAATCCAACATCGCCAGGGCACTCGATCTTGAAGCCACGAGGGCTTTGAACCAAATAAAGGAGAACGATTTCCTTTGCCTTTCGGACATTCATGCGCCGAAGGTGGATACTATGGGATTTGCCAGGAAACTGGATGGTATTTCTTCTCGGAACGGAAACATTGTTTTTCTTTTTGGATCGAGTTACGGTTTAAGTGATAGATTAAGAAAAAGGTCGGATTTTTCTTTTTCTCTCTCTGATTTGACGTTTACTCATTATATGGCGCTTCTCATTACGATGGAGCAGGTTTATCGAGCTATGAAAATCAATCATAATGAGGTTTATGACAAATAATTTTTATTTTTATTGACTAAGACCCGCTTTATGAGTATAATTCATTCTTGCGATTGGGGTATAGTCAAGCGGTAAGACAGCAGTCTCTGAAACTGTGATGCCTTGGTTCGAATCCAAGTACCCCAGCCAATCGAATAATTCCGGAGAGCAACTCCGGTTTTTTTCTTTATGGGAATCCGTCTTTACAACTCATATTCTTCTGTAAGCACTGTTGTTTGATCTTTTTTGTTGATAATGTTGACTTGAGGGGCTAAAATCAAGAAAAGCGAGTCAGAAGGGCTATCTTTATTTGCCCATCGTTTTTTGATAAAATATAAGAGTATTATGGCAATGAAAATTACACAGAAAAACAAATTAGGATCCGTAGAAGTATCTTTGGAGGCTATTGCCGACCTTGCTGGCTTGACCGCAAGCTCTGTCTATGGAATTGTCGGATTGGTCAACAAGAAAAACTTTGCGAATCCGCTGAGTCAGTTCCTCAACAAAGAGGATTATGCCGATGGCGTCTCTGCAAGGAAAGGTCAGAAGGGATACGAAGTTTCCCTCTATCTTGTTGTCAGCAAAGATGTCAAAGTCGCGGAAGTTGTCTATGAGGTCCAGAAACAGGTTGGATATGTGCTGAAAAAGAACTTCGGAATGGATTTCAGCAAGATTAACGTCTTTGTTCAGGCGGTACGATAATTTGAAAGGTAGCTAACTTTAACATGATTAAAATTGATGGTGTCATTCTCAAACAGATGATTATTTCCGGTTCCAACAATCTCTATAATTCCTATCCGGAAGTCGATGCTTTGAATGTTTTTCCGGTACCGGATGGAGATACTGGTACAAATATGAATTTGACCATGTCTTCCGGCGCAAAGGAAGTCTTCAATAAGAATGAAAACAATATCGGCAAGGTTGCCAGCGATTTTGCACGTGGCCTTCTGATGGGAGCCAGAGGAAACTCCGGTGTCATTCTTTCTCAGATCTTCCGTGGATTTGCCGAAGGACTCAGCGGAAAGGAAAGCGTCGATGCCTTGGGACTTGCTTCTGCTTTCATGCACGGAAAGGAAGTAGCCTATACTGCTGTTATGACTCCGGTCGAGGGAACCATCCTTACTGTTATCCGTGAATCTTCTGCCGCGTTGTATGAGAAGGCGGAAAAAGGCATGCCGATTGATGTGGCTTTGGATATCCTTTATGATGAAGCGATGAAGTCCTTGGAACGTACTCCGGATCTTCTTCCTGTTCTTAAGGAAGTGGGAGTTGTTGATAGCGGAGGTGCCGGACTTTGCAAAATTTTCGAAGGTTTCAAGAAGGCTCTCCACAATGAAATCGTAGAAAAGGAGATGGCTACGGTTACGGAAAAGACCCCTTCTTACACTACTGGGAAAATGCCTTCCAAGCAGGTTGAAGGACATGGTTCGGTCCAAGCCAAATTCAATCACGAAGAATTCGGATATTGTACTCAGTTCCTTCTCAAACTTGCTGATCAGAATGATCTGAAGGGAAAGAAAGCCTTCAACGAAAAGAGATTCAAGGCTGTTTTGGAAGCCCATGGTAATTCCATCGTCTTCATTCATTTGGACGATCTTGTCAAGGTTCATATCCATACCATGAAGCCTGGCAACATATTCACTTATGCCCAGCAGTTCGGTGAATTCAAGACGATGAAATGCGACAATATGTCCGAACAGCATGAAGAGCTGATGGATGATTTCGAAAACGAGAAAGAAAAATTAGGCATCCAGCAGGACGGAGAGAAGTTCGATGTGGCTCTCAAGGCTGATGCCACTCTCTCCAAAGAGGAGCAGGAAAAGCATCTCGGAATCGAGAGCAAACCTGCTGAAAAGAAAAAGTATGGTATCATTGCTGTCGGTGCTGGTGAGGGGGTAAGCAATCTCTTCAAGGAAACCAACGTCGATTATGTTGTCAGCGGTGGTCAGACGATGAATCCATCTACGGCTGATTTCGTAAAGGCAATCGAACAGGTCAATGCGGAAAACATCTTCATCCTTCCCAACAACGGAAACATCTATCTTGCGGCAAAGCAGGCCGGCGAGGTTCAGGACAAGGTTCATGTCGAAGTCATTCCGACCAAGACGATTCCGGAAGGACTTGTCGCTGCCCTTGTATTCAATCCTGACGCCGATGTCTCCGAAAATGTCCAGAACATGATTGAAAACATCAAAGGCATCAAATCCGGTGAAGTCACCTATGCCATCAAGGATACAACAATCGACGGTGTTACGGTCGAAAAGGACAAATTCATGGGTATCAGCGGAAAGAAAATCCTCTGCTGCCACAAGCATAAGACAAATACGCTCCTTGATCTGGTTTCTTCCATGGTCGATGAGGATTCTTCCATCATAACCGTGATCTGCGGTCAGGATGTGACTGAAGAAGAAAAGAAAGCTGTCACCGATCTTCTTAACGAGAAGTATGGCGATGCCTGTGATATTGTTGTCCAGGACGGCGGTCAGCCGGTCTATTCCTTCTTTGTCTCAGTCGAATAGTTCTATCTTCTATAGCTCCAGCTTGTCTGGAGCTTTTTCAATGGAAAACGGCACCTTTCGGTGCCGCTTGTTTTAACGGTTCTCTTCGATGACTTTCTCTTCCAGGTTTTTCGGAAGAGGCTCATAGCTGTTGAACTCGAGATTGAAATAGGCGGTTGCCTTGGACAGGGATTTCAGTTCGTTTGCGTATTCCATGATTTCGCTTTCCGGTGCTAGACAGATGATGTCCAAAGTATCGCCGCTGGCGTCGTTTGTCTCGAGAATCCTGGCTCTCCTTTTTGTCAGATCCGATAGAATGCTCCCTAAATATTCGTTCGGAACGTTTACGGTGATTTTGTCATAAGGTTCTAAAATAATCGGAGCACACTCCTTATAGGCGTTTCTGAAGGCGAGGATGCTGGCATTCTTGAAGGCCATTTCGTTGCTGTCGACGCTATGTTCTTTTCCGTCTTTGAGGATGGCTTTTACGCGGATGACCGGTGCTTGGATCAGACTTCCGTGTTCCAGGGCTTCATGGAATCCTTTTTCTACGGCAGGATAATAACCTTTTGAGACGTGTCCTCCGAAGACCTGCGATTCAAAGGCAATATCGGGATTTGGAACGAACTCCATCGTGACCACTCCATAATATCCGCTTCCGCCAGACTGTTTGATATATCTACCTTCTGCCGTTGCTTTTTTGGTAATGGTCTCACGATAGGAAATCTTTCTTCTTTCTTCCTTGAAATGAATTTGGTATTCGTTTCTCAGCTTATCCATGAAATAATTGAGGTGAGTTAGGTTGAGACCACCTAAAAGAAGCTGTCCCGTGGTATCTTCTTTTCTAAGTTCGATGGTCGGATTTTCAAGCATCATTTTTTCAACCGCAGGGAAAAGTTTATCCGAATCCTTCTTTGTGTCACAGACAATCGCTTTGAAATAAACCGGGGTGGGATAATTCACGGACTTGAACAGGACCGGTTTTTCTTTTGACGACAGGGTATAGGAGAGATGCATATCATCAAGTCTGTTGGTGCAGGCAATGTCTCCGGCACTGGCTTCCTCGATTGGAATGAGCTTTTCTCCCTGGATGCTGAAAAGAGAGTTGATCTTGTATTCTTTCTGGTTGTTCAGGCAGATGAATTCGTCTCCGGGATGTACTTTTCCTGATTGAACTTTGAAAATGGAAATCAGACCTTGGTATGGATTATAGGAATTCTTGAACACAGTGAGAGATGTACTCTCTTCTGTATCCGTCTTCACCTCGATCTCGTTTCCGTCTTGGTCTACGGCCGGAATCGGTTTGAGATCTTTCGGCGATGGGAGATAATCGATCAGCATAGACAAAGTCGTATTGATGCCGATGTCCTTGGTTGCCGAACCGACGATAAGAGGATAAAGTTCGCCGTTCAGTACTCCGTCTCGAAGTCCTTTTTTGATTTCATCATTTGTCAAAGGCTCTCCGGAGAAGAACTTCTCAAGCATTTCGTCGTTTGTAGTGGCAACTGCTTCGCAGAGCCTATTATGGAGCTCGAAGACAATCTGCCTCTTGTCCTCGTAAATGATATCGTCTACACATTCTTTTCCGTTGTACTTCCTGGCTTTGAGTTCCACGACGTTGACGAAACCGTCAAAATTCTGCTCATGACCGGTAGGATAACAGAAGGGAACGATTTTCTTGTTATCGAGTTTTTCCGTGATTTCCTTCAGGATGGAGGAAAAATCGACATTCTCTTTATCCATCTTGTTGAGGAAGATGAATATCGGCACACCTCTTTTCCTTAGAAGATTGAAGTTCTTGATGGTTCCTATCTGCACGCCTTTGGATGCATCAATGACAAGAATGGCTCCTTTGATAAGTCTCGTTATGCCGATGGTCTCAAAAATGAAATCGTCGTTGCCTGGGACATCGATTAAGTTGATTTTGTATCCCCTATATTCTAAAGGAATGATACTTGAGGATAGGGAAGACTGTTTTTTCTTCTCCTCTTCGAGGAAATCCGATAAGGTGTTTTTGGTTTCGATACTTCCCTTCTTGTTAATAAGACCTGCTTTCAAGGCTAATGATTCGGCAAGGCTTGTTTTTCCGCTTCCCTGATGACCGACAATGGCTACGTTTCTGATTTTCTCTGGTAAATAGGTCATATTCCTTTCTCCTTGTAATCGCTTACAATATAATTAGAGTATATCATGAAATAACTAAAATGAATATAAAATGTTGTTTTTTGAATTTTATTTCATTTTATGCGACTAATTTACTGAACATCTAATCAGAAGATAAACGACAAAATGTAAGCGGTATCCAATTATAAAAAAGAAAAAGTGCTGCTTTTTTGCAGCACTTTATCGTCATTCAAATGCGAACTGAGAGTTGTAAAGGGAAGCATAGAACCCATTCTTTTTCATGAGTTCTTCATGATTTCCGACTTCGATGATGTTTCCATCCTTCATGACGAGAATCATATCGGCATTCTTGATGGTACTGAGTCTGTGGGCGATGACAAAGCTTGTTTTCTTGGCTGTAAGCTTGTCCATGGCTTCCTGTATTTCCTCTTCTGTTCTGGTATCCACGTTGGATGTGGCTTCATCTAGAATCATCATCGGCGTTTTTCTAAGCATGGCTCGGCATATGGTGATAAGCTGTCTTTGTCCGGCAGAGAGAGAATTGGAATCCTTGATGACATAATCGAGTTTTCCCGGCAAGGTCTCGACGAAATGGTAGAGGTTTGCTTCTTTGCAGGCCTGAAGGATTTCTTCATCTGTCACTCCCTGAGTGGAATAGACCAGGTTGTCCCTTAAAGTACCTTCGAAGATCCAGGTATCCTGGAGCACCATGCCGAACAGGCTGTGGATTTCGCTTCTAGGCATATCGTGGATGTTTATTCCATCGATGGTGATTTTTCCCTGACTGATTTCATAGAAACGCATCAGAAGATTGACCATCGTGGTTTTTCCGGCACCGGTCGGACCGACGATGGCGACTTTCATACCAGGTTTGACGTGGGCAGAAAAGTCGTGGATGATTTCTCTTGATGGATCATAGGAGAAATGGACGTGATCGAATATGATTTCGCCCTGGATGGTTTTATTGTTGTTTTCAAAGAGCTTGTTTGTTTTGCCATCCTCGTTTTCCATCTCCTTCTCGGCAAGGAAGTCGAAGACACGTTTGCTGGCTGCTCCGGCACTTTGAAGACTGTTCATGGCCTGGCCTAGTTGTGCTAGCGGAGACTGGAAGAGGTTGACATAGATGGTGAAGGCTGTGATGGTGCCATAAGTGATTCCGGAAACGTTGTTGGCAAGGAGGAGGCCTCCGGAAAGGAAAACTCCTGCCATGACAAGATAACTAACGAAGGAGTTGATCGGCATGATGAACCCACCGCAGATTTGGGCTTTTGTCATGGTAGTCCCCAGTTCTGTATTGTTCTTTTCGAAATAGGAGTCCATCTTCTTTTCGGCATTGAAGAGCTTGATGACCGTCTGACCGGAATATTTTTCTTCCACGATACCGTTTACCATACCGATTTCTTCTTGTCTCTTGATGAACAGAGGCGAGGCGATTTTCATGATGAACATCAGGAGAATCAGCATCAGAGGAAGAGAAATCAGTGCAACGAGCGCCATCTGCCAGGAAGTGTAGAACATACCGATCAACGAACCGACTAGCATGAATACTGAGGAGATGACCATGGAAATGGCTTGGTCAAGGGACTGGGCCAAAGTATCCACATCGTTGGTGACACGGCTCAGGATATCGCCGATAGTGGTCCTATCGAAATAACTCAGAGGGATCCGGTTGATTTTCTCGGAGATGGTTTTCCTTAGGTTATAGGCATAATGCTGTGAGACACTTGTAAGGATGAAGGATGCTAGATAATTCGTGATGATATATGCGGCATAAATGATGATAAGAATGAACAGATAATGGGTAACCTGGTCGATGTCGATCTTTGTTCCGTTTCCGCCCAAGGCAATCAGATTCGTCATGTCCTTCAGGTATTGAGGGGAGATGATCTGAAGAACGACGGAAGTCAGAAGAAGGAGACTTGCAATGATGAAATAAGGTAAGAATTTCTTGGCGGAAGACATGTATTTCGCCATGGATTTTTTGTCGAATTCCGGTTTTCCGTTTGCTCTTTGGAATACGCTTTTGCGATTCATAAACCCAATTCCTCCTTGGAAAGCTGAGAGAGTGCGATATCCAGATAAGTCTTGCAGTTTTTGAGAAGTTCCTTATGGGTTCCCTGACCGACTACTTTTCCGTTTTCAAGGACGAGGATTTCATCCGCGTCCATGATGGTACCGATTCTCTGGGCTACGATGACTTTTGTTACATCTGGCATCTGCTCTTTGATGTTTTGTCTGACTTTTAGATCTGTTTTGAAATCCAGGGCAGAGAAAGAATCATCGAAGACGACGATTTCCGGGTGGATGGCCAAAGCTCTTGCAATGCAGAGTCGCTGTCTTTGCCCTCCGGATACATTTGTTCCACATTGCGCTATCGGTGAATCGAATTTTTCAGGCATTTTTTCAATGAACTCGTCGGCACAGCTGATCTTGGCGACTTGTTCCATCTCATCTTGTTTCAGATCATCGTTTCCGAGCATTAGGTTCGACTTGATGGTTCCGGTGAAGAGAAGACCTTTTTGGGGAATGAATCCGATTTTGGAATGAAGGGTCTTCTGGTTCAGGTCTTTGACGTTGATGCCGTCGATCAGGACTTCGCCTTGTGTGGCATCATAGAGTCTTGGTATTAGGTTGATGAGCGTTGTTTTTCCGCATCCTGTTGCGCCGATGATGGCGACTGTCATGCCTTTTTCCGCTTTGAAGCTGACGTTGGAGAAAATGTCCTTTTCGGCATCCGGGTAGCGGAAGGAAACGTTTCTGAATTCGATGCTGCCTTTTTCTTTGGAGATTTTTTCCTTCACTGGATCCAGAATGTCGTTTTTGCTTTCGAGGACTTCGTTGATACGTTTGGCTGAGACACTAGCTCTCGGATACATGACGAAGAGCATCAAAAGCATCATGAAGGCCATGATAATCTGGGAAGAAAGCTGGGCAAATGAAACTAAATCTGCATAATAAAGTTGATTATCGTTGATGAGGATTGCTCCTACATAATACAAAGCAAGAGTGACTCCGTTCATGACGAGGGTCATAAGCGGCGACATCAGAGCCATAGCATGACCGGTGAAGAGGTTTAGATGCATGAGGTCGGAGTTGGCATTGTCGAATTTTCTTTCTTGGTATTTTTCTGCATTGAAGGCTCTGACGACTCTGACACCGCTGAGGCTTTCTTCGGTTATTCCGTTGAGCCTATCGATATATTTCTGGGAAACCTTGAATTTCGGAAGAACAAGAATCATCAAAACGATAAGGCAGGCTACCATGCAGATGATGCTGATTGCTGTTACAAGCGTGAGCTGTGTGGAACTCGCCTGGATTTTGAGAATGGCCCAAATGGCCGTTACAGGAGCGGCAAAGAACATTCTTGTGATGAGAAGAATGGTCATCTGGACGTTTTCGAGGTCATTTGAGGTTCTCGTGATTAAGGAAGGTATGGAGAAGGAGTTGATGTTGTTCAAAGACATCGAAGAAACCTTGCTGTTGATTTCGGAACGTACACGAGTGGCAAAGCTGGCAGCGATGATGGAAGCTAAGGTGCATATGACCATCTGGACTAAGACATAGCCGACGGCGTTTAGAATGATCATTCCGCCATTGAACCAGATGTCGTTTACTGTTGCAATCGCAATATTATGGACGATAGGCTGAATCGTAGCCAATTGGTCGGATGGAATCATCGGAAACTGACTTGGATTGGATAGGGCACTATCAAACTGTGCCCAAGACATCTGACTTGGTATGATTGCTCCCAGGTTGAAGCTTCCCATGGAAATCAATTCTGGATGGTTCTGATAATTGATATAGGTTATGGCGGTCATGATCCCACTGATATAGTCTGTCATATTCATGACACAATATACCTGCAGAACGGTTAAACCGAGTATGATGACGATGAGCGCCCAATCGACTTTTCTTAGTTTTTTCAGAAGTTTGAACATTTTTCTTTGTCCTTTCTATCCGGCATGACTTCAATGCCTTTGCTTTTTTCGAGAATTTCCTTCTTCATCTTGTAGTAGTCTGTCGATTCTTTGGCAATGATTTCGGCAAGACGGTTTGCTTCTTTCAGCTCTTCTTCTCCGATTTTCTTCTTTAGAGAAAGGAAGTAAGAGTCGATATCGGATTCGATGAGATTGGCCAGCCCTTGACCTTTTTTGGTCAGGGAAAAGTATTTTTTCCGTCTATCCTTTTCGTCTATGATATGGATCAGATATCCTTTTTCTTCCATATCCCTGGTGGCATTGGCAATTCGACTTTTGCTGACTTTGTGCGTAGCCGCAGCTTCAGCCGGAGAGATTTTTTTGTCTGGAAAGAGGTTGAGAAGGAAGAATAACTGACCTGGCCCTAAATCATCGACTAAATCGGAAAGAGGATTGATCGACCAAAAATAGAAATAAATCTGGCATAAAAGGAATTGGGAGATTCCACAATCATTAAAAGAAGAGTTGCTATCCATAGTTCACCTCGTGAAATATTTTTACATTCAAAAATTATACGAATCATTTACCAAAATTCAATAGAAAAAGATAAAATATTTTACTCTGTGAATCAATTTATAGATAAAGCGGTTTCAATCTTCGTATTCGTCACCATATTTGTGATTATCTGTTTCGTGATGAATATTGAGATTTCTATATCCGTTCTTGCTTCCACCCCAACGAAAAAGGATTTCGTCCCTTTGGGAATCGTCAATGGCATAGTAGCCATCATTGCCATTCAAAATCTTCTCTTTTTCCTCATAATCTAATATATCCCAGTCTGTAGTTCTGTGTCTTATGAAGTAATTTCCGTTATCTTCTACGATGATTTCTTCGGGATCAGAAAAATCCCCTTTTCCGATATAAATATAGTTCATAGCTATATTATAAAGGAAAGGGGACTGATTTTTCAGAAAATCGGAAGCGTCAGACAAAGTTTGATGAGAATGAAGCAAAGAGGAATCGAGATGACACAGAAGACCGTAGACAGGAAAATGGAATCACTGGCAAGATAGCCTTCCTTCTGGAAATTGACACAATAAGCTGCAACAACGGCGCCGACAGGAGCTCCGTTTCCGATGACTAAAGCAGCTAATTGATATTCGTTGAAGGTGAACAAATGTGTGGCTTGAAGGACTAGACAAAGAGAAAGGATAATGAGAGGTACGACAATCGTTCTAAGGGCGGCTATGAACCAGGCAAGTTTGTTTTTGATGGCTGAAAGGAAATCGCATTCTCCTAAGGTAACACCAATCATCAGCATGCAGGTCGGTGTAGCCATGCTGTCTCCGAATTGAAATATTTTATATAAAGCAGGACAAGTTTTATCAATACGAAGAAACCCGTAATTCGTTCCATTGATATTGACTTGGAAAATATGGTTCTGTATCAACCAAATTAACAAACCTGAGAACATGCAAATCATAATCGGATTAATAAAGATGCTTTTTATTGTTTTTCCAGCTGTTTCTTTTGTCATCTTGATACCTGAAATCGTAAGGTAAGCATAAATATATGTCATAAAGCGGAAGGCGATTGTCATCAAGGATGCTGGAATGAGGACGTCAGATATATGATTGGCATAGATAGCTTTCAAAATCGGAGTAGAAACAAATGTAAGTTGACCGATGGCAACGAAGATTCCAATGATTCTTCGTTTGTTTTTATTGACTTTGATGAAAATCAATTCAGAAAGGAGCAAGGCGATAAGATAGAATACGAAATCAAAAACAAGAATCAGGATGTTACCGAGGAATTCTTCTTCATGGAAATCACTCATAAAGGCACAAAAAGCCATGCAGGGAATTGCAACATACATGATGATGGCATTGATGACTTTTTTGCCATGTTCATTGATGATGTTTTTTCTTCGCAAGATGAATCCGATGAGAATAAATACGATCGAGGCGATGATTGCCCCAAGGAAATTCTGATCTGTGAAAATTTGTTTTATGATTTCCATAATGACCTCCGAAATACATTATGGATTGTACTCTTTTTTTTCTATATTAAGGCCTTGTAATTTTCCAATTGAAGCGTTTTCTCAGGGTCAAACCACAAAAAAACTCCAAACGCATTGAAAACGTTCGGAGTTTTTATCCTTATACGTTATTTCTTCAAAGAGAGGATGAGTTCGTTGAGATCCTTGACAAACTTTGCTTTGTCGTCGATTTCAAAACCTTCGGCAAGCATGGCTTCATTGTAGAGAACATTGCTTAAAAGGGATACCTTGTGAGAATCTGTCTCGCCTTTGACGGCCTGGAAGAGGGCATTGTCCGGATTGATCTGGAGTACCTTTCTTGCTTTGGCTCTTTCATCCGGATTGTTCTTTGCTTCTGGATTTTCGGAATTGAGTACATTCTCCATGTTGAGGGAAAGACCATCCATGGTAGCGATACTGACAGGGTTTTCTCCGAGATTCAATGCGAAGCTTACATCATCCACTTTATCCTTCAAAGAATCTTTCATCATATCAATCAAGGCTTTGTTGTCTTTTTCCAAAGTCTCAACTTGTTTTTTCTCTTCAGCGCTCAAAGATTCTTTATCAAGCGTAGTGATGTTCTTGAATTCGACATCATCATATTTCTGCATCATGGTCAGGGCGAATTCGTCCACATTTTCGTCCAAAAGAAGGACATCCATTCCGTTCTTTCTGAAGCGTTCCATTTCCGGAAGCATCTTGATGCTTTCCAAAGTCTTTCCGGATGCGAAGTAGATGGCTTTCTGGTCCTTTAGCATATTCTCTTTATATGTTTTGAGGGAAATCGGCTTTTCGTTCTTGAGTGTGTGGAAGACAAGAAGATCTTGGAGCATGTCTTTCTTCATTCCATAAGTGGAATAGATACCGAATTTGATGAAATTTCCGTATTCTTTGAAGAAGGTGAGGTACTTCTCATAATCTTCGTCCTTAAGTTGTTTAAGACGGTCGACAATCTTCTTTTCCAATGCGGTAGAAATCTTAGAGAGTATCGGAGATTTCTGAAGCATTTCTCTGGAGATATTGAGGGAAAGATCTTCGCTATCGATAAGTCCGCGGACAAACTTGAGATAATCCGGAACTAATTCCTTGCTTTTCTCTTCGATGAAGATGCCTTTGGCATATAAAGCTAGACCTTTTTCGTAATCCTGGGCATAGAGATTATATGGAGCATGGCTTGGAATATAAATCAAAGCATTGTACTCCAACATACCTTCTGCTTTGATGTTCATTGAAATGAGAGGATCTTCGTAATCGTTGAATCTTGTTTTATAGAAATCAGCTAAATCCTTGTCGGTAACATCCTTCCTTGGCTTATTCCAAAGCGGAATCATGGAATTCAACGTGTCCAATGAATATTCGTCATGGAATTTCCCTTCGATTTCTTTTCCATCCTTGTCTTTATCCGGAACGGAATGCTTGCAATTCATGACAATAGGATAACGGATGAAATCAGAATACTTTTTGACAAGTTCCTTGATTTCGTATTCTTCGAGATATTTGGAATATTTTTCATCGTCCTCATCATCTTTTAGATATACTCGAACGGCTGTTCCGCTATCTTTTAAGAAATCAATCGGCTTGTCTTCGATGGAATAAGTCTCAATGCCATCAGAAGAGAAGACATAGCTTTTACCTTCCAGATCTTTAGTATAGACTTCAATCTTTTTGGCAACCATGAAAGCAGAATAGAAACCGACACCGAACTGACCTATGAGATCGACATCTTTATTCTTATCTTTGGCTTCCTTGTATTTTTCCAGGAACTCCTTGGTTCCGGATTTGGCAATGGTACCGAGGTTCTTCTCGATATCCTCTTTACTCATACCGATACCATTATCCTGGATTTGAATCCATTTTTCCTTATCATCTTTTTGAAGAAGGATTTCATAATCCTTGGTTGGGTATTTTCCGGAACTGGATAATGCCAGGATTTTGTATTTGTCAATGGCATCCGATGCATTGGAAATAAGTTCACGAAGGAACACTTCCTTGTTGGAATAGATGGAATTGATCATTAGGTTCAGCAACTCTTTGGATTCTGTTTTGAATTTTTTCTCTTCAATCATTTTTTTTATCTCCTTGAAAGATATTATAGTCACAAATTTGGCACTTTCAAGTATTGAGTGCTAAATAAAAGATCCCTTTTATAGGGATCTATTCGCTGTAGTCATCAAGCACTCTTCGGAATTCTCTTTCTGGACTGTCTCCATCTAGATTCCAGGCATAGGGTTTGAATTCACCGGAGAAGATTTCTTCGTATAGTCCCTGGATTTTCTCTTCGAACAGGTCTTCAGGGTTTCCGTCTTTTTCATGGTAGAGAAAAACAGGCATGACTTTCAAATGATGGATGGAGGATTCCATATACTGGTTTTTCAACCAAGGATTGAATTTAAGTATATTTTCCTTGTTCGAATAGAGCGTTAGAGCCAGGAGGATAACGTGTTCTTTTTGGATGCTTTCTTCAATCGGTATCATCCGATATCCAAGCTTTTCAAGGGCAAGAATAAGGTTCTTGGCTTCTTGCTCTTCCAAAGAGGTGAAGGAAATCGAGAGTTCTTTCATTTTTGGTATTCTTTGACGGTTTCGATAAGATAGTCTTCCAGCTTATCGATGCCTTCGCCTGTTTTTGCAGAAAGGGGAAAGAATTTTGCATTTGGATTCAATTTCAAGATCCGTTCCTTGGCTTTGGAGACATCGAAATCAAAGACAATCTTGGTATCCATCTTTGTAAAGACGAAGATGTCCCCTTTTTCGAACATAAGAGGATATTTGAGAGGCTTGTCATCGCCTTCTGGAACGGAAAGGATGACTAGTTTTAGATTTGCTCCAGTATCGAATTCGGCCGGGCAAACCAAATTTCCGATATTCTCCAAAAAAACGAGATCAAGATTGTCTTCGCCAAGAAAATCCATGGCTTCGTCGACCATTTTGGCATCTAGATGGCATTCCCCCGATGTATGTAGCTGGATGGTTTTCACTCCGGTTTTCTCTTTGATGGTATTTGCGTCGACGATGGCATCCATATCGGCTTCGATTACTCCGATTCTAAGTTTGTCCTTGAGGCAGTTGATGAGGTTAACAAGAAGAGTTGTCTTTCCTGATCCTGGACTGGACATGATGTTGACTAAGAAGACCCTCTTCTCTTTGAGCTTTTCACGGAGTTTGTTTGCTCGTTGATCATTGTTGGCAAAGACGGATTGTTTTACTTTGATAATTCTGGTTTTGTCCATTTTTTTGTTCCTCGTTGTTCTTATTGTACTTTAAAACGAAGTTAAAGTGTTATCATTCGGCTGATTTACCAAGCAGTCTAAGTAATCGATCTTGACGCTATTGAATCCCGTATAACTGTATTTTTGATTGTAATATTGTGTGGATGAATCATCGCTTACTGTAAAGATTCCACCTAACAAGACTTCAGAATTCGAGGTATTTTTTGAATCGTAACTTATGGTAAGGAGGATACCGGCAGAGGTCAGTCCTCCTAAAGAGAGAATAGACTGGAATAGCTGTGTGGTTAGATATTTTGCAAGTGGACCATCATTGTAGAACATGGATGTCTTTTTTGCTTCGTCATCACCAGTATTTAGGACGAAACGGAACATTTCATTTTGGAGATAATCGAAAATCAATGTGATGTTTTCGTAAGAATCATAATAATGGTCGTAAGTTCTACCTTCATCAATATATTTATCTTTTACAATGACTTCCATATTTCCGTCTTCTTTATTTACTTCGAAATTGTAAACACCATCATAGGAATTGTTATGAAGTTCTATCAGTCCATGACGTGTAACGGAAAAAGTTTCATCATCCTTGTTTTCTTCTATGTATTCATCGGAATAATCGAAATAAATGTAATTTTTCGTATAATAGCATTTTCCTATCGGAATTTTTGTGCCATCCCTTTTGGTAAAAGTTCCCAAATCCCGGTAATAGTTGTGGTTCTTACTTAACTTGTAGATATTTTCAATGGCAGGAAGTAGTTCAGGTTTTTGTATATGATTGGTCTTTAGGTATTCTTCCAGCCTTGTATCGTTCTTTGTGTCATTTTTCCTGAATGTAAGAAAAGCATAATCGGAATCATTGAAATAAAGCGAAACTTTGAATTCTGTTGGGGATATGACTTCAAAATCTCCTCTGGTGGTACTTTTCAGCACATTCTGGATTTCTTCTGTTGTGAAGGATTCAAACTGGGCGACCTGAAGGAAAAAAGACTGGATCAAAGTCGAGTTGTTCTCGATAGGATAGAAATTATCTTCGGATAATGTCTTTGGAAAAGAAAAGCCGGAAAGGTTGGCTAAGGTGATGAACATGCTCTGATAATTCTCATAATAATTTCTTAAAAGCACAGGATTTTGAATCTGGTCATTCAGAATTTCATAGGTGAAAACTCCATCATCGGAATTGCCAAAGCCATGACTTTCCGTATCGTTTTTATAGATGATACTATCCTGATAATATTGGATATAGGATGTGACATTGTTCAAAGACTGTATGTTCCAGTCTGTTTGGATGGTATATGTTTTTTCGCGGATGAAATTTTTGATAACATTGTCAGGTACCATGGATTCAGTGACTTCGATTTCCTTGGTTGCTTTTACGGAATTGTCTTTTTTATATTTGGCCGTTACTATTGCTTTTCCCAACGCGATTCCTTTGACAATACCAGTTGAAGAAATTGTGAGGATGGATTTATCCGAAGAAGTGAATTCAACCATGGAAGAATCGAGTTTCTCTCCATCCAGCAAAACAGAAAATGTAAAATATTCCCCTTTGCCGATGTTGTCTCGTCCTTCCAGGGCAAGTTTCTTTTTTATTGTTTCCGTTTGAGAATTTTGGGAACTCGTATTTGTTTTTTTGTTAGATGCAGTGCTGTTTTTTCCACAGGAACTAAGCAAAATAGCCAAGGAAAGAAGAATTCCCTGTTTAAAGTGCTTCATATTGGCTCCTTGTTATAGAATAACTGACGGTGGAACGGCTGTCGTCGTAATGGAACATGGTGTCTTTGCCATAGGCATTTTCAAACTTGTCTGCCTCAAAACAGAGATGGATTTGTTTGGCTTCTTTTGTGGTAGAACAGAAAGCCATGGTTCCGATACTCTTTATGGATTTCGGAAGATAGACTTTGCTGAGATTGACGAATTCAGCAAAAGCATATTCCCCAATCGTTTCGATTCCGTCGTTGAAACTGATTGGTGATATTTTTGGGCAGCTTTCGAAGGCATGATTACCGACTTCTTTTAAAGATGATGGGAATTTTACAATTGTTAGCCCGGAGCATGAATAGAAGGCACTTTCTTGGATCTTTACCAAAGACGAAGTGGAAAAGTCCATCTCTTTTAGTCCATAACAATTGATAAAGGCACGGCTTTCGATTTCTTTTAAACTGGATGGAATATTTATGCTTGTCAAAGACTGACAGTTACTGAAACAAGCTTCTTGGATCTTCTCAAGTCCATTTGGTAGGACAAGGGAAGTAAAAGCACGGCAGTTATCAAAGGCTCTGCTTCCTATTTCGGTAACAGTCGATGGGATATTGATTTTTGTAAGGCTAAGACAGCCTCGATAGGCATTGGAACCTATTTTTGTAAGATTGGAAGGAAGTGCCGAGACCGTGGTCAACTTGGAACAATTTTCATACGTAGAGTCCGGTAGAATTTCATAATCGAAATTCAGTTTAGCTAAAACTAGATTTTTGTCGTTCTTCAAAACACCTTTTCCAAATTCTTGGATGGATGACGGGAGAGTGATTGATGTCAGGCCTTCGTTTTCGCTTAGAGAAAGATCCTTAAGTATTTTTAAATTATTGGCTTTATTCAAATTGAGGGTTGTCATATTCTTCAATGCGGCTAGACCACGATATCCGATTTCTTTAAGGGAAGAAGGAAGAGAGACACTTTGGAGAGACATATTACCATAAATGGCATAGTCTCCTAGTATCTCTACTCCATTTGGAATATCGAATGTCGTGTTTGTTAAGGCAGTGGGATAGTAAAGGAGTTTTTTTCCGTCTTTTGTGTAAAGGATACTATGATCGACTTTGAAATAATTGCTTTCTTTTTCCAATTTGAATCTTTCTAGGCTAGTACAAAGATGGAAAGCATCGCTTCCGATTGTCTTCAAAGTTGATGGGATGACAATTGTTTTTAAACTCGGACAATCATCGAAAGCAGATTCTTGTATTTCTTCTAATCCCTCTGGAAGATCAAGCTCTGTTAATTCGCTGTCAACTATCATTCCACGAAAAGCATTCTTCTGGATGACTCTCAGTGATATTGGAAGAGTGAGCTTGTCGATTTGGAGATCTTGGAAGACACTTTCTTTGATTTCTCTTACTGGAAGCCCATTATATAGTTCCGGTATTACGATTTCTGTGTCTGGACTTAAATATTGGCTTACAATATAGCCGTCTTTGCTTTTATTCAATTCAAATTCTAAGCCGTCTGTATAATACGTTTTGGAGTAATGATCACTAGTTTTGCTTGGTGTGGTTTTCTGACTGGTTTTGCTTGTCTGGGAAGTATTCTGTGAGGGAGAGGAAATGGGATTTTTCTGACATCCAGTCAGTGAAATGGTAGCTAGTACTACTACGAATAATAGTTTATTTGCTTTTTTCATTTTGTTTCTCCAAGTTGGTAGTTCAAAAGATAATCTGGAATGGTTGTTTTTGATAAGTCTTTATAGGTTATTGTTCTTACAAGTTTTGTCTTAGTGGATTCTCCCACGGTAACGTTTCCTTCCATTGTAATCTTGGATATATTTTCTTTTGAACTGTCAAGATAGACTTTAAGTTCATATCCCGAACTTTGCTCAAATATAGGAACCAAAGCTCCGATACAATATTCATAGGTGGAAAGATAAGTGGTGAAATATCCATCTTCCTCTTTGAAGCAGTCAGGAGAAAGATAGGAAAAATAAGGAAGAAGGTCGATAAAATGATAAGTATCGTCTTCTGCTCCTAAGTAAGAATTGAGTTCTTTGGACTGAAGAACGCTGTGCGGTTCCATTGCATCGAAAGAGATAACATAAGGTTTCTTGCCTTCCGACGTCATTAGATTTTTATAGCAAAGGTAATAATCGTATTCTTTAGTTGTTGTTTCTCCGCTTTCGTCCTTCAGGGTGAATTCCCTGGACCTCTTTGCATTGCAGAAGATGTTATTGTTATCTATACGATATTGATAGGATTCGTCTTCGTTTGGCGCAGACAGATAATGGTCATTGAATTCGATGGTATAGTTTGATGCATTTTTGATTTTGTCTAAAGCGGATTTAAGATGGGCATGGTTTTCGCTATGAGCATATGGCTTTATGGTTCTAGGGGTCGTGGAGCCGATATTATAGGCATCTAGTTCAAAAAGAAATTGATAGGCGCTTTGATAATCGTCGTCATCGTTAGATGCGTCAAGTTGAATTCTAAAACGATCTATTTGATCGCCGTCATAATGGAATGCCAATTGTGTGACAACCAACGTCATCCCACCTTCTAATGGTTTTGTAACTTCATACCCAGTGAGGAAATAAGCCAGGTTCTTTTTGTCGGTATTATTCACGAATTCATACCAGTCCGGCATTTTCCGGATACCTTTTATGTTCTTCACTTCCAAGTCTTGGAATGGATTCTTCATCTTCTCACTGTATAGGTCATTGCTTGGAATGTCTAATACTTCATTGGTTAGGAGATTTAATTCATGGGAATGGAATTTCCCGTCTTTTCCCTGATAAAAAGATTCGCTTGTCAAAAGATCATCGGTCGTTTGATCTGATTCTTCGTAATAATAGGAACTTTGGTTTACTTCAAGAAGGCAGTTGTTTGTTTCTTGATTTTCGCTGGAAGACCCTTGAGAAGAATAACTGGATGTAGATATGACTGTACCCTTTAAGGTAAAACTAGTCGTAAAGGCTTCAAGTCCTTCTTTTAATTTTGTATAGGTCCCTTTGGTGGATACGATACTAGGTTGCTGTTGTTGGCTGTTCGAAGTTTTTTCACTCGGATTCGAAGGGGATGATGGTGCACTTTGGCTTGGTGAGCAAGACGCTAACAAGGCCAAAGATAACGATAAGATAAAGCTAGTTTTGTGATTCATTATTTTTCCTCATTGAACAATATGTTTATTTTACAATTTTTCAGTATTTAAAAATACATTTTTGTTTATTATTTTTCTTTTGGTTCGAATTTGTATGAATTTTCTATAGTATAATAAAAAGGACTGGAGAGTATATATGAAAAAAATCGTTGCGTTGATGATGCTTCCATTTGTTTTATGCAGTTCTTGTATGGCCCATTCTGATGATTCAAATTTTAGCAAACAATCCTACCATTCAAGTCAGGTCTCTAAAGACTTTTTACTTTTTGTCAATCAAAATAATATTGGAAAATTTTCTGCTAATAATGGCGTTTTTTCTATAGATAATATTCTTCTAGAAAAAGGAGATGTTGTAAGTATTCAAAATAACGGAATTAATTATTTTTCTGCTGATTCGTATTCGAAGTCCTCTTACTTCATTAAAAAGCAAAATGCTGTAGAAATGTCTATAGAAGGCATATATCGGATAACAATTGAAAATGATTCGGTGATTTTTACCCGTATATCCTCTATTTATCAGTCGTTTACGCTTAAGTTTTCAGATGGAAGTGAGAAAAGTGGTAACAAGATTGACGATTTTTCTTTCCAGATTTTATCTGTTCATATTTCCTTCCGACAAACCTTTTCTTTATATTTGAATCAAAAAAAGGTTACTGATGAAGATATAGATTTAAAGGAACTGGAAAATTGTATTTCTATTTCCTCGGATGGTATGTTTTCTCCTCTACAATCAGGTGACTTCTCATTCTTCTATGACGCCAGAAAGGAAAAGTGCGTTTATCTTACTTCGGACTCTCTTTGTCCGCCTGCTTCTTTATTGACGAATAAAGAAGATTATCGACAACTTGTTTCTTCTTTTTCGGATTCCAAGAATGATATCGTATCTATTGAATCAAAAAGTCTTGTAGAAGATAAAATCAACAAGACCAAAGAAGAAAAAGAAATTCGTCAGGAAAGTTATATCAATGAATCGTCTTATTCTGTTTCTACAAGGCAGAATCCTATCGGGAACGACTTTCTCAGTACTACTATCGTTCGATGTTTCGATAGCGATAATTATTATAGTTTAGAACAAGATGATGATACGGTTTCACTTCTAGACGCAAAAGTCATTTCTCAACCGATTAGAGAATATCCAAATGGATATGCTTCTATTGTTGATGATGTGATTAGTCTACAGGAAGCAAAAAAACAGGTATCTTCTTTTTCACCTGAATTTGATACTTTGTCTTCCATTCTTTCTTCTCTTTTGGTTTCCAAGCATATTTCTTCTTCTAATCCGATGACAGAGGAAGAGACAAAAATGTTTGAATCATCTTTTTTTCTTTCATCTCAGTATGTTGGTGAAAATGGCTCTTCTCAAAAAATCCAGGCTTTTGTTTTTGAAAAATCCAAAGGATTGACGACATCAAGTGCTGTGAAAGATGAAGTGTCTCTCCTTCTTTCCGAAGATGGTACTTTGATTTCCGGAGATTATTGTCTTACCTATTATCAGGACAGTCCATCTCTTCTTCTTGAAGATTATTCTTTGTCCAGTTCAGCGAAAATCAGCAAAATTGAGTCCGGAAGTTTTTCTGTTACCTATGGGACAAGAACTCAGACACAGAATTTTAAGTTGAATCCGAAGGATTATGTTGCTACTGTATCTTCTTTGACTTTTGCGGAAGATATTTCACTTAAAGCTGGTGGCGAACTTTTTGATATACAGAATAGTATCTTTCTTTCTTCCGGTTCTTTTATCAACAAGGGGGATTTCCGTGTCATGGCTTATGATCCGGAATTTTTCTATCCTGGTGTTGGAAATGACAAATTTCTCTATACAAGAAACAAAGGCGGAAAAACTAAAATTTATGTCGGAACGAAATATGATCCGGATATTATGGAACTTGATGTCGAGATACTGCTGAATGATGCAACCTCCGTTTCTTTAAAGGGACAGGATGGGAGAACTGATTTTTCGGATGTAAGCTTTGAGATATCCACTGAATACAAGATCGAAGCGAGTGCCTTTTCCGGTCAGAATCCATGTTTTTCCGTGTCAAGCAATCACGACGATATTGTCAAGGTTAAGGAATGCTCTTCCAGAGATGAGTCTTTGGAAAACCAAAAAACTACTTTTACTTTGAGTTTCCTTAAGGAGGGAACAGCAAGTGTTACCGTCCAGAGTTTGTCAAATGCCAATGTTAAAAAGGTAATGAATATTACGGTAACAAAGCCGGTTTCTTTGGAAAAATACAAGGGAACCTATTACAGTAGTTCTTATGGTACTCTTAAGATTTCCGAGGATGGAAATGTTATCTATATCAAAGACGGAAAGACTTACGGACTTCGCCTATCTCTTGTCAAGGATATGTTGGTTTTAGTCTCATCGGATGAGATCACGACTTTCGAAGCCAGTATTTCTATCTATAATGAAAAATTATCACTTCCCAAATTTTTGGTAAAATTAAAGACGAAGGATGGGAAGATTGATTGCTCCTATGTTTCCTTCTATCAGGGATTTCCATTGTTCGAAAATGAATGTCTTAAGAGTGGTGAAGCTACCTTGATGATTCAGAACTATAAGGTCAGTTATTCTACCAGCAAGTTCCATGGAATATTGAAAGATGATGGCCATACGTTGGAATTTGATTTCAACATGGATTCTACAAGTAGCTGCTATATGGATGATTCTTATGTCTTGGACGGAAACGAAGAATCCTACCAACTGAAAATTTCTTCTTATGAAGTAAAGCCGGAATTTATTTCTCTTTCCTTTTCCGGAAGTGGATACTTTGCTGAGAAGTCTTATTCCTTTGGTAAATGATTCAAACAAAAAAACGGGTTTTGGCCCGTTTTATTTTGATTCTTTTCGATCCTGTTTCTGAATGATGTGCTCAACAGGATGCTCCTCTAGTCGTTTTCTGAAAATCTTCGGAGTGACAATCAAATAGAAGATGAGTGCAAAGATTCCGGAGCAGGCATCGGCTATTGGTTCAGCTAGGAAAGCGAAACTTGCTTCTTTGGTCAATAAGGGCAGCAAGATGGTCAAAGGAACAAGAATGAAGAGTTTTCTGTTGATGGATAACCAGATGGAATAGTTTGCCTGTCCCATTCCGGTGAGGCCATCCACATAGACATATTGGAAAGCTAAAGGAATAATGCCCATCATGTACCAACGTATGAATTTTATGCTGGCATTGATGATTTCTTCGGATGCTTGAGTCTTGGTGCCAAGTCCGACGAATATGGTTGAAAACGGTTTGGCTAGAATAAACGACAATCCGAAACAAGCAGTACAGAAACACAGAGCAAATAGAGTAAGTTGTTTTTCGGCTTTCTTTATGATATCAATTCTCTTGGCTCCGTAATTGTAACCAAGAATGGGTTGGGTACCTGAGGAAATTCCAAGAAGGGGACCTGTAATCAATGATTCGAATGCTTGGACGATGGTTGCTACTTCAATATAGAAATCCCCGTTTCCGTTTCCGAATTTTTGAAGCATGGCATTTAGAAGGATGATGATAACGCTGTCTGTGCCCATGATGATAAAAGGTGAAAAGCCGAGCTTTAGAATGTTTGCCATGATTTTTAAATCGTAATTTCCGAAGGAAAGCTTGATTTTGCACCCCTTTAGAAGAAAGAGGATGGCAAGTAGGAAGGAAAGGAATTGACAAGAAATCGTAGCAAGTGCAGCTCCTTTTATTCCCATGTTGAATACATACATGAACAAAGGGTCTAATCCGATATTCAATAGACAGGCAAGACAGGTTGTTATCATTGCCTTGAAGGATTCACCTTGTGCGGTCAGAAACTGGTTCAGACCGAAAGAGATGATGGAGAAGTAGGTTCCTAGAAGATAGATCGTTAGGTAATCTCGAGCATAAGGATATGACGTTTCTGATGCACCGAATGCGAACAACATCGGTCTCATAACGCTATAGAAGAGAATCATCAGGAAAGTGGAAAGAAGAATCAGCATCAATAAAGCGTTGCTTAGTATTTTCTTTGCTTTCTCTTCGTTCTTTTCCCCTAGAGCGATTGAGAATAGAGGAGAACCTCCAAGTCCAATCAGGAAGGCAAAAGAGGTGATGAAGCTAGTGATTGGAGCAACAACTCCGATTCCGACAAGAGCCTGTTGACCATTGACGGGCATATTGGATACGTAAATTCTGTCTACGATGTTATATAGTACTGAAACAACCTGCGCAAACATGGCTGGTAGAGCAAGTCTGAGAATTGTCGGCCATGTTTTTTCACTTCCTAAATCCGTTTTCTTCATTTTTTGATTTTCCGCGGAAAATAATATACGTTTAATTTTCGAATAAAACAAGATAAATCTTATAGAATTGAATATCCAAAAAGGGAAGGAGTCAGTCTTCGGCTCTCTTCCTCAAAATGATTTCGCTGTCTTGGTAGTTGATTTTATAAAAAACCTTGGTTTGCACAGGTGACCTGATAAACCATCATTTTTCCGTCTTTTTG
>ERZ808240.278-NODE-278-length-69971-cov-8.759268_pt1 | contig 69971 bp, 66 predicted proteins | sample MGYA00521084_ERZ808240 | MGnify/ENA primary metagenome ERZ808240 (study PRJEB31516, sample SAMN03275571) | gut metagenome | biome: mammalia-associated habitat; material: feces | host: Papio cynocephalus | place: Kenya | collected 2012-08-06 ...
CTTTTTTAGCCATTTTCAGTTGTCAAAGTACAGGTTTAATTTTTCATTTTAGGTCAAAGCTCACTGCCATCATAGCACAGTAAGTGTCCCATAAATCACCCTCAATGGCATCTTCCTCCCTCCGTTTTTTCTTTTTACATTTTTCAACACGAAACAGGCGGCGAAATGCCGGATAAGCGATAAGAACGTGTCAGAAATGTTTTCTGTAAAAAATGTACCACATCTTCTGCCCGGAAGCAAGCCGATATGGTACATTTTCATTAAAATATATTCCGGTAATCCATGTAATCTTCATAGGTCACGTAGACAATCTCTCCGTCCAGGTTCAGTCCCACTTCCAGTCCCATGGGGGTATAGAAAAGCACCAGTGTGCCCTCATCCCGCAGCATGGCAAGGATTTCCTGGTCGGTGTAGTCCGTCAGGGCGCCGTCACCGTTTTCGCTTATCTCCCTCTCACGAAAATCCACGGCAAAATCATCATCCAGGTTTAAGATATCCGTATTGGTCAGGATATTGCCGGTGGCAAGGTCAATGTTTACACAGTAGAAATTGATGTCGCTTAAGTAGTCGGAGCCGTCCTGATAGCGGATTTTTTCGGAATACACCACGCTTAAAATATCTTCGTCCATGTAGGTGACATAGGCATCCGAAGAGAAATAAAAAGTTCCGTCCTCCGACAGGGTATCCGCCACATAATCCGTATAAAAATCCCGGAAGTATTCATACTCGTAGGAAAGTTCACCGTTCAGATACTCTTCATCTTTTCTGCCGGAGGTAATCTGCGGATATTCTACCTGGATAAATACGTGTCCGTCTTCCGTATTGCAGTAGGTCGTCAGAAAGGAAATCTGATAGGAAAGGTCATCCTTCAAATCGTTGTACGGTCCGGAATAATAGGGAACATCCTCCCTCTGACCTTCTTCCTGCCAGTTTTCTTTGGTACTGTCATAGGTTCCTTCGTACAGACCGTTTCCGATATAGGAATCCTCCGTTTCCCACTCCCCATCACCTTCTCCGGAAGGTGTCTGGAAATCGTCCCGCGGCACACGACTTTCCTCCTGCAGTTTTTCCCCGTCTGCATCATCCAAAAGCCCTTCCGTCACTTTTCTTTCTTCCATCAGTACCGGTTCCTGTTTTCCTTCTCCCAACAATCTGTTAAACAGATGGATGCAGGTAAAGAACAGCACTACGCAGAGGAGAAGAATGACCACTATGGTAATCACCACAAGCAGGGCGGTTCTGTCTTTTTTCTGTGTCTTCGGCTGCTGGGCATACCCGCAGGCGGGGCAGATACCGTTCTCCTTTAAGAGTGCTCCGCACCTTTCACAGTATTTCATCCGGTTTTCTTCCTGTCCCATGACTAACCCCTTTCTTTGGTATCAAGCAGCTTTTCCCTTAAAAAGGTCAGGGCTGCCGCTGTTACGCTCTCTCTGATTTTCTGCCGGCTGCCGCTGAAATGATACTCCCGTACTTCTACATTTCCCCGTACGTTTACGCCGATATAGACAAGTCCCACCGGCTTTTCCTTTGTGCCGCCGTCGGGTCCCGCAATGCCGGTAACGGCTACCGCCGTATCCGTATGGGCTGCCTTTGCCGCGCCCTCTGCCATTTCTTCGGCGGTTTCCCTGCTGACTGCGCCAAACTTCTCCAATGTATCATGGGACACACCGAGCAATTCTTCCTTTGCCTCGTTGGCATAGGTGATAAAGCCGGATTTGAGCACTGCCGATACCCCCGGGGCATTGACCATTCTTGCCGCTATCATGCCTCCCGTGCAGGACTCCGCCGTGGTCATGGTATATTTCTTTTTCATAAGCAGTTTTGTCAGTGCCATTTCCAGTGTTTCGTCCGCATCCGTCGTGTAAACGGCATTGCCGAAACGACGGTAAAGCTCTTCCACCACGGGGGCTGTTTTTTCTTTGGCTTCTTTTTCATCCTTCGCTCTTGCTGTGACACGCAGGTGTACCTCTCCGGTCTTGGCATAGGGCGCTATGGTGGGATTTTCCTGGGTATTCAGCATGTCCAGAATCTGTGTTTCCACACTGCTTTCTCCGGGGCCCACAATCTTTACGGTTTCCGAATAGAAAACCTGTCCGCATTTTTGCTGCAGTCGCGGCATTACGCTGTCCGTGAACATGCTCTTTAATTCCAGAGGCGGTCCGGGCAGTAAAATAACCGTCTTTTCTCCTTCGGAAACAAAAATGCCGGGCGCCGTGCCGTTTTTGTTATACAGGACCTCGCAACCCTCTATGACATCCGCCTGCTTCCAGTTGTTGTCCGTGGGAATACGTCCCCTGAGGGCAAAATAATCCGCAATTTCCTGTTCCGCCTTTTTATCCCGGATAAGCTTTTTTCCAAGAGCTTCTGCCACGGTTTCTTTTGTCAGGTCATCCTCCGTAGGTCCGAGTCCTCCTGAAAAAATAAGGATATCCGCCCGGGAAAGAGCCGTATTTATCACGGAAAGAAGCCTGTCCCGGTTATCTCCCACCACCGTCTGAAAATAGCAGTTGATGCCAAGGTACGCTAATTTTTCCGATAAAAACGCCGCATTGGTGTTTACAATATTTCCTAATAAAAGTTCTGTGCCCACACAGATAATTTCCGCTGTCATGCTGTTTTCCTTCTTTTACTTGGTATCTGCCATTACGCTTCTGTTGACCCAGATGTAATCAATCAGGGAAATAACGGTAAGCGCCAATGCCACCCACATCACAATGTCAGTGAGCAGGCTGATTTTTTCAATATTGGCAATCATTAAGCAGACCATAATCATCTGGAAGGTGGTCTTGAATTTGCCCCAGTAATTGGCGGCAATGACCACACCCTTGTCGGAAGCTACCAGACGGAAACCGCTGATGATGAATTCACGGCTGATGATGATAATGACAATCCATGCCGGGATTCTGCCCATTTCCACCAGACAAATCATAGCGGAGCAGACTAAAAGCTTATCCGCAAGAGGATCCATGAACTTGCCGAAATTGGTGATGAGGTTGTATTTACGGGCAATTTTGCCGTCCAGCATATCCGTCAGACTGGCAATGATGAAAATAGCCAGCGCTATGTAGTCCACATATTCCATAATGCCGCCGAAAATGGCTGTGAACCACGCCCATTCATGAAAGCCTCCCAGTAAAAGAAGGACAAAAGGTACAATTAAAATCATTCGGAATACAGTAAGTTTATTCGGTAAATTCATGGTATATCTCTCCTATCAAGTCGTATTCGTTGCTTCCGGTCACCAGTACTTTTACAAAGTCACCGGTCATAAGCTGTGCCGTCGTGTTTACAAAAATATAGCCGTCCACGCCGGGGGCATCCCGGTAGGTCCGTCCCACGTAAGCATCCTCATCCGCCACTTTTCCTTCTATCATGACGGTAAGAACACTGCCTACAAGGCTTTCCGCTTTCTCAAACGCAATTTCCTGCTGCAGCTCCATGATGTCATCGCGGCGTTCTTCTTTGAGTTCTTCGGCAATCTGGTCTTCCATTTCCGCCGCCGGAGTATCCTCTTCCTGTGAATAAGGAAATACGCCCAGTCTGTCAAAGCCGATTTCTTCCACAAACGCCATGTTTTCTTCGTGGTCCTCTTCCGTTTCTCCGGGGAAACCGGTAATCAGCGTGGTGCGCAAACAGATTTCGGGAATTTCTGCCCTCAGTTTTCCGATAATGCGCTCCAAATCTGCCCGGCTGGTCTTTCTGCCCATGCGTCCCAGCACATTGTCCGAAGCGTGCTGGATGGGAATATCCAGGTATTTGCAGACCTTGTCCTCCGCTTTGATGGCAGCAATCAGTTCATCCGTAATTTCTTCGGGATAACAGTATAAAATCCGTATCCAGTAGATGCCGGGGATTTCCGCCAATTTATGAAGCAGGAGGGGCAGGCTCTTTTTGCCGTATAAATCCTTGCCGTACAGGGTGGTTTCCTGGGCAACCAGTATCAGTTCCCGGACGCCGTTTTCCGCCAGCTCCGCCGCTTCCTTTAGGAGACTTTCCATGGGAATGGAACGGTACCCGCCGCGCACCTTGGGAATAATGCAGTAGGTGCAGTGCTTGTCGCAGCCTTCCGCAATTTTCATGTAGGCGTAGTGTCCGCCGGTGGTTACGATACGCTTTTTCCCGTAAACCGGCGTGGTGCTGATATCCTTAAAATAATTTTCGGACCTGCCTGCCAGGGCTTTGTCCACGCTTTCTGTAATTTTGTCAATCGCCATAGTGCCGATGATGGCATCCACACCCGGAATTTCCTTCTGGATTTCTTCTTTGTAGCGCTGTGCCAGACAGCCGGAAGCAATGAGGACTTTAATCACGCCCTCTTCCTTCAGCTTCTCCATTTCCAAAAGGGTATTGATACTTTCTTCCTTGGCATCCCCGATAAAGCAGCAGGTGTTGACCACCACCACATCGGCTTCCGTTTCCTCATCCGTAAAGGTATAACCTTTTTCCGAAAGCTGTCCCAACATCATCTCCGTGTCCACCAGGTTCTTATCGCACCCTAAGGATACAAACATTATCTTCATACTCGTTACCTTTTCCGTTTTATTGCATAAATTTATGACATAAAAATTTTATAATATAAAAGAACTGCCACACTTAAACTTTTCTATTTTCGTGTGACAGCCTCTTTCTGCTTTCCTTATGCCTGTTCTTCTTCGTCGTTTAAGATTTTAATCTTACCTTCGTTCAACTCTTCTACAGCAATGGAAAGAGGTTTCTTTCCGGTACCGTCTACCAAAGGCTCGTCTCCGGCGATAATCTGTCTTGCTCTCTTTGAGGTAGCCATAACGATGGAGTATCTGCTGCTTACTACCGGTTCTTCACCCGGCTCCACGTCCTTGTTTACCACTTTCATTAAATCGGTATAAGATGGATGTAACATATTCATTCTCCTTCCGTGAGAACATTCAGTTCTCCTCTGATATTATTGATAAACTCCGTATTGCGGCGGCTGGCTCTTTTGGCTGCCTTCACAATACTGTGAATTTCTTCCACACATTCCTGCAAGTTATCGTTGACTACCAGATACTCGTAGTCCTCCATGCCCTTTGCTTCTTCTGCCGCACGGGCAAGACGCTTTCTTATGACTTCTTCCGTCTCGGTGCCTCTGCCTCTTAAACGCTTCTCCAGCTCGGCAATGCTGGGCGGTGTCACAAAGAGTGGCAGCATATCCGGGAACATCTTTTTTACCTTATGCATGCCCTGGATTTCAATTTCCAGTAAGACATCCTTTCCTGCCGCAAGCATTTTCTCCACATAGTCCCTGGGTGTGCCGTAATAATTGCCGCAATATTCAGCATACTCTATCAGACCGTTTTGTGCAATCTTTTCTTCAAAGCTTTCTCTCTCCGTAAAGAAATATTCTCTTCCGTATACTTCTCCCTCGCGGGGTTTTCTCGTGGTCATGGAGATGGACAATGCATAATTATCGTATGTCTTCATGAGCTCCTTTACGAGAGTGCCTTTTCCTGCTCCGGAAAATCCGGATAACACAATCAATATACCCTTACTCATTTTCTTCTCCTAAGACGTTTGTATCTGTCTGTCTGCTTCTGCCCGCTATGGTCTCCGGCAGAAGGGCAGACAACACAATCTGATTGTTTTCCATAATAAGTACCGCTTTGGTCTTGCGTCCCTGGGTGGCATCTACGGTGTTGCCCGCCTCCTTGGCGTTCTGCACCAGTCTTTTGATGGGTGCGGAATCCGGGCTCACAATGGCAATAATCTTGCCGGTATTGACCATATTGCCAAAGCCGATATGAATCAGTTTGTCCATGCCTGTTTCCTTTTTATTCAATATTCTGAATCTGTTCGCGGACCTTCTCGATTTCCGTCTTTAACTCAATGGCTCTGTTGGAAATACCGAGGTCGGTGGTTTTGCTTAAAATGGTATTGGCCTCCCGGTTCATTTCCTGTGCGATAAAATCTAACTTTCTGCCGATGCTGCCGCCGTCTATGAGCGCCTGCTTTGTGGAAGTGATGTGGCTTCTTAAACGCACCAGTTCTTCATCCACGCAGACCTTGTCTGCGAAAATGGTAACTTCCATTAAAAGACGGTTTTCATCCACCTGGGCATCCTTAAGTAAATCCTTTACCTTATCGGTGAGCTTCCTTTTATACTCGGCAATGATTTCCGGAGAGCGCTCGGTAATGTAGTCCACATGCTTAAGCATGCCGTCCAGCTTGCCGATTAAGTCGTTGTGTAAATTCTCGCCTTCCTTAATGCGGGTTTCCACCAGTGCCTGCAGGGCGCTCTTTAAGGCCTTGTCCAGCTCTTTCCAGATTTCGTCTTCATCCTCTTCCACATCCTCTAAGGTAAACACATCGGGATACCGGGAAAGGGTGGACGTACGGATATCATTCTCAAGGCCGAAGTCCTCTGCCATCTGTCCCAAATAATTAACATACTCTTCCGCAATCTTTTTGTTATATTTTACACAACCGGTGGTCTCTGCACAGTCTTCGTATGCAATGTAAATATCCACCTTGCCGCGCTGCATAAAATTCTTCAGTTCATTCCGGATGGATGACTCAAAGAAATTTAATTTCTTCGGCATCTTGATGTTGACATCCAGATATCTGTGGTTGACTGATTTTACTTCTACTGTAAACTTACGGGTACCTTCCACCAGTTCGCATCTGCCGAAGCCCGTCATACTGTTAATCATTTGCATACCTTCCTCCTATACAACGCTACCACCCCATATGGTTGCATACTGCATTTATTATAGTGGAAACGCGGGCTTTCGTCAAGTAAAGGCAAACATCCTGCCATACTTTTCTCCCAACATAAAATCATAGATGTTCTGTAAATCCGCCGCCACTTCTTCGTCCGGCATCTGTCTGCCCGTCTGCAGGTAAAAAATACCGAAATCCACACCCGCCACCCGGGTAAGAAGTTCTGTCTGCCGGCAGCCGCTTCGCTTATAAAAACCGTTCCGGCGAATTCTCATGGCGCGGTCTTCTTCGTCCGCTGCCTTATCCGGGCGTTCCGTTTCGATGATAATACCGTGCATGTCTGTGTAAATCCGCTGCATTTCCTGTAACATAAGAGCTCCCACGCCCTTGTTGCGGTATTCTTCAAACACCGCCAGATAGTCAAGCAGTATGGTGTTTTTTTCCGGCGCCTGCACGCAGAGGGCATACCCTGCCAGCCTGTCCCCATCGTAGACACCGATACCGATATAACCGCCCCGCTCCACCATGCTTTTAATCATAAACACCGGCTTGATTTCCGGCGCCGGGAAATGTAAGGGGCAACTGTTTTCGTATATGTCCAGCATCTCGTCGGATGACAGGCGCCTGAAAGTATAATTTGTATTCATGTTCTCTTCCTGTTCTGTTTTTGGTGCCGGGCACCTTTTTTATTACGCGTCGGCTCTTTTTATATCCGAAATATCCGTGTCCGCCATCATGGAGTAATTGGTATAGTATACCACAAAGCCCGGCTTGCCGCCGTTCGGCTTCTTCACCTGCTTTTTCTCCACGTAGTCCACTTCCGCCTTGTTCTGACTGCTTGCGGAGGAATAATGGGCTGCCAGCCTTGCCGCATCCTCATAGGTGGCATCCGGCAGTTCGCCCCTGCCCTTGTTTTTTACAATGACATGGGAACCGGGACAGCCTTTGGCGTGGAACCACCAGTCGCCGCCATCGGCAAGCTTAAACGTAAGCTCCTCATTCTGCAGGTTGTTTTTGCCCACATAGATGTCGTAGCCGTCACGGCTGATATAATGGAAGGGCTTGCTGGTTACCTTCCCCTTTTTGCCGCCGCTCCTTTTTTTCATATAGCCGCTTTCCTGCAGCTCCTCCCGGATTTGCAGAAGGTCTTCTTCCCCGGCTGCAATCTGTAAGGCTACCTCAATGGACTTTAAGTGTTCGATTTCCTCTCCCACTTCCTTGGTGAGCTTGCTTAACGCCTCGTAGGTTCTCTTCATCTTATTGTATTTGTCAAAATACTTCTTCGCATTTTCCGCCGCCGTAAGGGTCGGGTCAAGGGGAATTTTCACCGTTTCCCCGTTGTAATAATTGACCGCCTCCAATGACTTGTCGCCGGGTGCGGCACTGTAGCCGTAGGTATGCAGAAGTTCCCCGTACACCCGGTAGGTATCCCGCTTTTCCGTATCCTTCATCTGCTGCAGCTGCACATCGTATTTTTTCACATTGCGTTCCAGCGCCGTGTGGACGATTTTCTGCAAATCCGTGGAGCGCTGACGGATACGGATTTGGGCATTCTTCTGCGCAAAATAGGTTTCCAGCACCTCGGACATACTGTTGTAAGGCTTGCATTCATGCACGCCGTCTTCGTAAATCGTCAAATCAAATGCCGCAAATTCCACCGGCTTTTTGCCTTCGTAGACAATGCAGGGAGTAAACTTGCCGTCCTCTATGTCATTACGGATGTCCGCCCATTCTTTGTAAATGTTTGTTATCTCTTCATCGGAAAGCGCCGCCGTGGGAAGCTCGCCGTCCACCCCCGCCCTGTGGCAGATTTCCTGTCCCATAATGGGAGAAATGCCCGTAAAGGAAGTGTAGAATGCCTTGAATGCCGGCATGGGCGCTTCCTTCATAACGGTTAAAAATTCCTCTTTTGTCACCGTCATGGCATCTTTCTTATGGGTGGTATCGGCAATGAAATACATCTTGCCGGGAAGCACTTCCCGGACGGAGCTCACCAGCGCCGATACTCTCTTGATGCTGTCGATGATGATATCATTGTCGTCGCAGAAAATGATGTTGCTGTATTTTCCCATGATTTCCACAATCAGTTTTTTCCGGCAGAGGTCGCCCATTTCGTTTAAGTGTTCCATTTCTATGGTGACGATACGCTCCAGTCCCGGCTGGGTAATGTCCACAATTCTGCCGTTTTGTAAGTGCTTACGCAGAAGCATGCAGAAATTGGGCGCCGTCATGGGGCTGGGTTTGTTCTGTGCCGATACATAAAGAAGCGGCAGGGAAGCACCTGCCGAAATCAGAAGACGGTATTGTCCGTGCGGCTGTTTGATGGTAAAAATCATCTCGTCCGGCTCCGGCTGGGCGATTTTGTAAATACGCCCGCCGATTAATACGTCCTTCATTTCCTGTACTACATTTGCTATGGTTATTCCGTCAAAAGCCATGTCGGCTCCTTTCTGTTTCCTGATTTCGCAGGGTAGTTTCCCCCTGCGAACGGTTTCCCCGTTCCGTTTTTACATTAAATGCAGCTTCTTTGCCGCCTTTACCATAAGATAGCCCTTGGGCAGCTCCCGCAGTTCTTTTTCACTGATGCCCCTGAAAAGGATTTCCAGTACAAAGTATACCACGCAGCCCACTAAAACAGCCGGGATGAGGGCAATGGCATTCTGCATTCTGCCGGGATATTCTCCGCCGCCCATAAGCGCATGGATACCGGCGTAAGTACCGTAAGCAGCCAGTCCCATAAAGACGGAAGCCACAAAGGGTACAATAAAAGTCTTAAAAATTTCCTGTCTGTAATGCATGTACCTGCGGATGGAACGCTGGTTTAAGAAGCACATCATGCCGGAATATACGATTTCCGCAATGACCAGCGCATACATATCCAGTCCGGTAAACAGTAAAAGCAGCGCCGTAATCACGGTCTGGATCACCAGCGCCACCGCAGCGTTCTTCACCGGTACTCTTACCTGTCCGATACCCTGCAGAATGGAATTTGTCAGGGTTGACAGGGAATACAGAATAATGGATACGGCAAGCAGCATCAGCAGTCTGGATGCCATATCAATGGAAACTTTCTGGGGGAACAAAAGCCAGGTAATGGGACGCGCCAGCACCGCAATGCCCACCGTGGCGGGAATGGCGATAAACATGGTGGTTTTCACCGCCTGCGCCGTTTTCCTGCGGGCGCCTTTTATGTCCCCGCTGCCAGCCAGTGCCGATACCGTCGGCAGAATAGCGGAGGCTATGGCTGTGGAAATCGCAATGGGAATTTTGGAAATGACCACTGCCTTACCGGAAAAAATACCGTAGCGGGTGGATATTTCCGTGTTTTCCATGTTCTTTTTTTCTGCCGCTATATACGTGTAAACAGTCTGATTAACCACTGTCGTCAGATTGTAAATTGCCGTGCTTAAAATAAAGGGAATAATCACACCGGTAATGGTTTTTATGATTTCCCCATACTCTTCCACCGGGTGCCTGTCGCGCTCGATGCGCCGGTAGATGGTGCCCTTGTTCAACAGATAAACCGCCCACATGAAAAGCAGGGCAATCAGTACGCCGGAGCCGGTGCCCAGCGCGCTGCCGATGGCACCGTAAAGGGCATGTTTCGTGTTCCATGCCTGCTGCTCGTCGGAAAGCACATAGGTCGCAATGCCGTTTTCATCAGTCTGCTCCTCTGCCATTTCCTGTACAACGGTGCTTCCGAGGCTTACGGAATGGTCGTCGTTTATCACATATTTATCCGTGGTGGAAAGCATCAGGATAATCAGAAGATACGCCGCGCCGATGCTGACCACGGCATTCAGTATCTGTTCAATAATCTGGGATACAGAGGTCTGCACCATGCTGCGGTGCGCCTGAAAATATCCTCTCAATACACCCAAAAGTCCGTACAGAAAAACCGTGGGGGCAAAAACTCTCACGACCTGCACCGCCGGTCCCCTGGTCAGAAAGCCCGCACCGAAAAACAATACCATACTCGCCAGTCCGCCCACAATGAGTACATAATAAACCGCACAGGTAAATACCCTGTGTGCATTCCGGTATTCATGGGTGGCAAGTTTCTGGGCAATAACCTTGGAAATAGCGGACGGGATGCTGTAAGAAGATATCAGAAGTATCATGGTATAGATATTGTACGCTGCCTGGTAATAGCCGTTTCCTTCATCACCGATAACAGCAGCTAAAGGGCTTCTGTAAAGAAGCCCTATAATTCTGCAGATAATTCCGGCTGCCGCCAGAATTCCGGCCTGTATGATAAAACCGTTTTTGTTGCTACTTTTGCTCATTTTAAATCAAATCCTAACCGAAACCCAGCAACCGTTCCGCTTTCTGTGCCGACTCTTAGCGGTCAATCAGCCAGTCATACATCTCCTGATATTTGCCTGCCGATACATGCCATGAGAAGTCTGCCGCCATGCCGCGGTCGATAATCTTGTTCCATTCTCTCTTCTTGTCGTAATATACATGCTCTGCATAGCGAATGGTGCGAAGCATTTCATGCGCATTGTAGTTGGCAAAGGAAAATCCGGTGCCGGTTCCTTCGTATTCGTTGTAGGGCTGTACGGTATCCTTCAGTCCGCCGGTCTCCCTGACAATGGGAACCGTGCCGTAGCGCAGGGCGATTAACTGGCTTAAACCGCAGGGCTCAAACAGGGACGGCATAAGGTAGGCGTCGCATGCCGCATAAATCTTGTGGGAGAGGTCTTCGGAGTAATAAATATTGGCGGAAACGCGGTCCGCATACTTCCAGTCGAAGTGACGGAACATGTTTTCGTAGCGTTCTTCTCCGGTACCCAGTACCACAATCTGTACATTGTCCTGGCAGAGCTCATCCATTACATAAGCCACCAGATCGAGTCCCTTCTGGTCTGTCAGACGGGAAACGATACCAATCATGAACTTTCTGTCATCCTGCGCCAGATTCAGCTCTTTCTGCAGGGCGCGTTTGTTCTTTACCTTTTCCTTGCGGAAGGTAATGGGGTCATACTTGAACGGTATGTACGCATCCGTTGCCGGATTGAATTCGTCGTAGTCGATGCCGTTTACAATACCGCGGAGGTCATGTGCCCTTGCATTCAGAAGTCCGTTTAAGCCCTCGCCGTAGAAATCGGTCTTGATTTCCTCTGCGTATGTCTGGCTTACGGTGGTAATCGCATCCGCAAATACCAGACCGCCCTTTAAGAGGTTGGCATCCTTGTAGCATTCCAGTTTATCCGGTGTAAAGTAATAGTCCGGAAGACCCGTGATATTCTGTACTGCCTTTACATCCCATCTTCCCTGGAATTTCAGGTTATGGATGGTCATAACGGACTTTACGTTCCAGAAGAAGGAATTGCCGCGGAACCGTTCCTTTAAGTACACGGGAATAAGACCCGTCTGCCAGTCGTGGCAATGAATGATGTCGGGTTTAAAGCCAATTAAGGGCAATGCGGAAAGCACGGCCTTACAGAAATAAGAATATTTCTCGATTTCAAACAAAACATCATCCCCATAGGGTTTGAAACCGTTGAAATAATGCTCGTTGTCAATGAAGTAATACTGGATTCCGTCCACATTGGCACCCAATACCCCCACGTACTCCTCGTGCCAGTTGAAATCCATATAAAAATGTGTGATGTACTGCAGTTTCTCCTGCATCTGCGGTTTCATACAGGTATATCTCGGCAGAATAACCCGTACATCATAGTACTCTTTGTCAATACATTTCGGCAGTGAGCCCACAACATCCGCAAGACCGCCTGTTTTGATAAAGGGCACGCCTTCCGATGCTGCAAATAAAATGTTCTTCAAAAGAAATCCCTCCCATATCAGCTTAGTTTTTTTTATTATACATCAATGGGAGGGTATTTTAAAGATTTAATTTCGGTATTTCAGTCGGATACGATCCGCAATCAGGGCGATAAACTCGGAATTGGTAGGTTTTCCCTTGCCGGTGTTTATGGTATAGCCGAAAAGGGCATCCAGCGTTTCCATTCTTCCCCTGCTCCACGCCACTTCAATGGCGTGCCGTATGGCTCTTTCCACACGGCTCGGCGTGGTTCCGAAGCGCTTCGCGATGGTGGGATACAGAATTTTCGTGATAGAGCTTAACATGGTGGTATCCTCCACGGACATCATGATTGCCTCCCGTAAATACTGGTATCCTTTGATATGTGCCGGCACGCCGATTTCATGTATCATATCCGTGACGTCCTGCTCCAAATCCCGCGTTTCCGCTTCTTTCTTTATTTCTTCGACCTTCGTTTTCTCCTGCGTCTTATCTTTTCCGGACGGAACCGTAATCATAATCTGGAATTCTTTGTCGCAGTTTATAAGCTGGCCCAGTATTTTGTATAACTTTTCATTATCTTTGGTGGTCATCAAGTTGAGTTGTTCCATGATAACACCTATACCTTTCCTTTTTTCTGCAAAAAGTTTTCAAAATTTATTATACAGTTTTGACGCAATTTGGCGCAACCTGTACTCATCGCATAATATTTACAAATTCCGCATATTCAAAAATACCATGGAATTTCGGGACGCATTGTGCTGTCCTTTGTCATTCCATGGTATTCCCTGTCTTATTATGCGAAATTTTACCGGTAATTCGCAAGCATGGCATGAAGCATTTCCGGATAATAGATTTTCCGGTTTCTTCTGTCAATCATGGCAAAATTCTCACTGCCGATGTTCGTGCCGTTGTTGTCCCATAAAAAGCAGGACATTTTATCGGCGGATGCCTTTTTTGTGTAATCCTCCGCCCAGGCAACGCGGTCTTCGTAGTTGTCCTTGTTGATGGCTCCCATTTCCCCGATGACCACGCCGTATCCGTTTTTCACAAACTTTTCGTAAAGGTCATCCAGAAAAGACAGCTCCGATACCCTCTCCTCGGTCCACTCCGTATAACCGTTTGCGTTCATGGCAAAATCATACGGGGAATAGGCGTGCACGGAAAGCATCACTCTGTCCGCTTCGTCCTCCGGCATGGAAAAGACATCGGACAGGGCATTCTGGGCGGAAGCGGCATTGCTCGGCACCATCAGGTAGCGGGTTTTGTTGTAATGTTCCCCGCTCCGCACCGTATCCACAAAGATCTGGTTCATTTCCACGATGCAGCGGATGGACTCCAGTCCGTCCGGGTCGTTTTCCGTAAACCACCATTCCTTGGCGGTGTTAATCAGCCGCGGTTCGTTCATGGACTCGAAAATCAGTCTTTCGTCATAGTCCTTAAACCGCTCGCTTATCTGGGTCCAGACGGCGGCAAGATATGCCTTTCCGTTCTCTAAATTTTCCTCGGAAGGAAAATATTTTTCACAGTCGTGATGGGAATTCAAAATCACATACATGCCCGCATCCAGTCCGTAGTCCACAACCTCCTGCACCCGGTTCATCCATATTTCGTCAATGGTGTAGTCGTCATTCATATGGCTGCTCCAGGTCACCGGAATACGAATGCTGGTAAAGCCCGCTTCCTTCACATACTCTATCATTTTCTTTGTGGTCTTGGGCTGTCCCCAGGCAGTTTCCGCATTCAGAAGTCTGGTGCCGGTGGACTCCAGTGTGTTTCCGAGATTCCATCCCAGCTTCAGGCTGTATGCAAAATCCACGGAATTGTCCGCTATTGGCAGGGTTCCGTTTCCTTCTCTTTCGTTTGCCTTGCTTCCGCACCCTGTGAGGCTTGCGAGCATACATGCCGTAAGCAGCAGGGTTGTTAAAAATCGTTTCATCCTATGCGTCCTTCCTGTGTCTGTTTTCTTCTGTTATGTTATAGTATACAATATCCGGTGCAAAGGAAACAATCCCAAAGATTTCACATGAAAGGTGTGTTTTTTATTGTTTTATGCGCCGTGCTCTATCATGGACTCAATGAAGATGCCGTAGCCCTTGGTGGGCTCGTTCACAAGCACATGGGTAACGGCTCCCACCAGTCTGCCGTTCTGGATAATAGGCGCTCCGCTCATGCCCTGCACGATGCCTCCCGTTTTCCGGATGAGCTCCGGGTCCGTGACTTCCAGCACAATTTCCTTGTTTTTGTGGTTGGCATCCTGGTGCATTTCCTTGATTTGGATGTCATAGTACGCAGTCTCGCTGCCTATGGTGCAGAGTATCTTGGCATCTCCCAGCTCCACCTCCTGGCGCAGGGCTATTTTCATGGGCTCCGCGGTTATTTTTTCCAGCATTCTTTCATTGCAGACACCGTAAATGCCCTGATTGGAGTTTTCGGTGATTTCTCCCAGAATGTTGCGCTCGGAATATTCTATCATGCCCGTCATTTCCCCGGGATTTCCCCTCTCTCCTTTGCGGACGGCTATAATCCGGGTTTCATAAAGGGTTCCGCTTTTTACCTCCATGGTGATGCCGGCATCCACATCGCTGATGCCGTGCCCCAGTGCGCCGAAATTTCCTTCGCTGTCTATAAAAGTCATGGTGCCGATACCCTGGGCATTGTCCCTGACCCAGATACCGATTTTATATTCGCCCGCCGCATTTTTCTCCGGTATGACCGTAATATCCATGGTTTCGTCATCCCTCCTTACGGTCAGCGTTATCTTATTTCCGCCGGAATTTTCCACCATGGAAATAAACTGCTTTTTGTCCGTGACCTCTTCCCCGTCCACAGCTAAAATGTAGTCCCCGGTTTTTAATAAGAATGCCGCCGGGGAAACCGTCGTCCGGTCCGGGGTCTTAAAATCCCCGATGCCGATGACCATAACGCCCTCCGTTTTCAGGTAGATACCGATTGGAAGTCCCACCGGCGTCAGCGTCTTGTCTTCAATGACCTGCACGCCCACCTGCTTGAACGGAATGATGCCGAACAGCTTCAGCTCCATCCGGTAGGTTTCTTCTTTTTCCGCCTTCATGGTGACAGGCTCCCGCAAATCTATGCGGATGCTGTCCGCCGGAATATTGCTTTCCCTGCCTCCTGCCACCGGCACTCCGTTTTCCTGCTCCCTCTCCCACAGGGTACCGTCTGTTTTTTTGATAATTCCTTCCACCGGAACGCCAATGTCTATCACCTGTTCTTCTCCCCTGCGAAGTTTTATATTATCGGGAATTTTTCGGTAAACCCCAAGCAGCCACAGCAGGCAGAGGGTAAAAACCGTCAGGACAAGCGCCGTCCACAGACAGCCTTTGTATATTTTTTTCCGCAATCCGCACACTTCCTTTCCGCAACACTAAAAAAAGAGTACCCATGATGGATACTCTTTTTCTTACTACTATTGTTAGCAATTTTTATGACTCTAAACGGGAAACCTATATTTTTTTCTGCTTTATGTTTTCCGCCTGTTTTCTTAATTCTCCGGCATTTTCCAGTGCTTTTTCGGAAAGACTGTCCGCTCCCAAAAGCCGCGCCAGTTCTTCCTTTGTGCCTTCTTCGGAAAGTCTTCTGATTTCCGTCTGGGTGCTGCTGCCGTCCGTTTCCTTTTCAATCACAAAATGGCTGTCCGCCATCGCCGCTATCTGCGGAAGGTGCGTAATGCAGATGACCTGATGCGCCTCGGAAAGACGGCTTAATTTTTCGGAAACCCGCCATGCGGTCCTGCCGCTGATACCGGCATCGATTTCGTCGAAAATCAGGGTGTCTACCGCATCCTTTTCCGCCAGTACTGCCTTAATGGCAAGCATGATACGGGAAAGTTCACCGCCGCTGGCAACGGCTCCCAGACTTTTGGGTGCTTCGCCCGGATTGGTGGACAGTAAAAATTCCACATCATCCGCGCCGTCTGCGGACGGTTCCTTTGCCTTTCTGTCAATGACAAATTCTACGGTGAGGAAATTCAAATCCACTAAGGACTTCTGTAAAATACCGGCAAGTGTTTCCGCGTTCTTATTTCTTAACTTTGTCAGTTTGCCGCAGACCTTTGTAAGCTCTGCTTCCTTCTTTTTTATTTTTTCATCCAGAGCGGCACGGTATACTTCGTAATCTTTCAGTTTTTCCGTTTTCTGTGCGATTTCTTCTCCATATGCCTTTACTTTTTCGATGGAGCCGCCGTATTTTTCTTTTAAGCGGTTCACCACATTCAGCCGTTCCTCCACCTGGGCAAACAGAGCGCCGTCAAATTCCATGCTTTCCATGTAATCGGCACATTCCCTGTTAAAATCGTTTAACAGCTCTTCCGTCTGCAGAAGGGCTTCCTGCATGCCGGCAAGTTTTTCGTCAAAATGCGCCACGCTGCCGATTTCCCGGACCGCACGTCCGATTAACGTGGATGCTCCTTCCTCTTCCCCGCCGGTAAGCCGGAAGGTCTGTCCCAGCGCTTCGCCGATTTTCTGACCGTTTACCATGAGGCTGTACTGCTTTTCCAGTTCCTCATCCTCTCCGTCCTTAAGCGCTGCCGTTTCTATTTCCTGCTGTTCAAAGCTGAGCAGCTCCAGCTCTCTGTCACGTTCCCTCTCATCCAGTGCCGACTCTTCTTTTTCTGCAAGCAGGTCTTTTCTTTCCTTATAAAGCTTTGCCGCCTCCGCTTTTAATTCTTCCGCTTCTTTTCCTGCGTAGGCATCCAAAATCTGCAGATGCTTCTTTTTCTGTAAAAGGGACTGGTGCTCATGCTGTCCGTGAATGTCAATCAGAAGCTCGGACAGCTCCTTTAGCTGTCTGGCGCTGACCGTTTCCCCGTTGATACGGCTGACGCTTCTGCCCTGGCTGATTTTGCGGGCAATGGTAACCGTTCCGTCCTCTTCGGGCAGATCCATTTCGGCAAGCTTTTGTGCTATGCGTTCCGAGGAGTCAAAGGTAAGCTCCACCAGAGCCGCTTCCGCTCCCCGTCTTATCATGTCCGGGCTTGCCTTGCCGCCCAGCGCCAGATTGACGGAGCCGAGCAGAATGGATTTGCCTGCGCCGGTTTCACCGGTCAGGATATTGAGCCCTCCGGTAAAATCCACCTCCGCCTCTTCTATGAGTGCCAGATTTTTCACATGTAAACTTACTAACATAGTTCTCCTTCTACCTTCTCTTTTTGTCTCCCTATGTCTGCCGTCTCTCCCGGCACGTTTAACCTTCCTGTCTGTGACTTTCCGTCTACAGCATGGCCTTTATTTTTTCCATTAAGACCTTGGTGTCCTCCACGGTTCTGACTGCCATCATAATGGTGTCGTCCCCTGCAATGGAACCCACGATTTCCCGGAATTTCATGGCATCCACAGCTGCTGCCACCGCCATTGCCATACCGGAAACGGTCTTGATGACCAGAATATTCTGCGCCATATCCATGGATACAAAGCCTTCTTTTAAGACACGGATGTATTTGTCTCCCAGATGGCTGTCGTCCGTTCCCAGCGCCACGTATTTCTGTCTGCCGTCACCTGTGGGCACCTTGGATAATTTCAGCTCCCGGATATCCCTGGAAACGGTTGCCTGCGTTACGTCAAAGCCCTCTTCTTTTAAAAGTACCGCAAGCTCCTCCTGTGTTTCCACGTTCCTGCTCTCGATAATCTCGATAATTCTGCCCAGTCTTTCTTTCTTCATCCCTTTTCCATCCTTTTTCCTTTGATTTTATACCCGCCTGCCGTCAGCCGTTTTCACTCATCTTTTTGTGTAAGGTTTCCAAGAAACCGGCATTTCCGATTTTAATAAATTCCGTTGTCTGTGCGGATTTGCGTATCCGTATCAGGTCGCCGGTGGCAATTTCCACTGCCTGTCCGTCAAAGTTCACCACTCCGTGCTGCTCCTGTCCTTCTCTGCCCGCCGGGATTTCTATCTCCACCACATCCTCTGCGGAAAGCACCACGCTGCGCTGGTTCAGGGTATGGGGGCAGATTGGCGTCAGCACAAGCAGGCTTGCCATGGGCTCCACAATGGGGCCGCCCGCCGACAGATTGTAGCCGGTGGAACCGGTGGGTGTCGTGACAATCATGCCGTCCGCCTGGTATTTATTTAAGAATTTTTTATTGACGTATAGATGGAACTGTAAAAGCTGCTGGGCGCCGTCCCTGCGGATGACAATGTCGTTGAGTGCCCAGTCGGTATGGATTTCTTTTCCGCTTCTTATAAGGCTGCCGTCTAACATCATCCGGCTTTCCAGTTCAAAATCTCCCGAAAGCAGCTTCTCCAAGGCGCTCTCCACGCCCTCCGGCTCCACTTCCGTAAGATACCCCAGTGTGCCCATATTGATGCCGAGAATGGGAATGTTCTGCTTGCCGATGCGCTCTCTTGCGGCATTTAAGACCGTGCCGTCGCCGCCGAGTACCAGAATACAGTCCGTTCCCGGCTGCATGGGGTCTTCGGGGTGCAGCTTGACACTGCATTCCATGCCTTTCTGTGTAAGAAGCTTCCGGATGCGCGTGGTCATCAGAAGGTCTTTGTCCTTATGCAGGTTTGTGTAAATGCAAAAATGTTTCATTCCGTTTTGTCCAACTCCCCATGTGCAAGTGAAACGGTTTCTTTTATTTTCGTCTGCCACTCCGGTGCAAAGCCGAGTCCTTCTTTTTTAGACAAAAGCTCTTTTAAGGCTCCTTCCGCCTCGGCTTCCGTAAACGGCGGCATTTTTTCTTTCCGGATTTCCAGAAAAACAAGGTATTCGATATTGCCTTCCGGTCCCTTTATGGGAGAAAAATCCAGATCCTTTACGAGAAATCCCAGCATATCCGCATAGGTAATGACCTTTTCAATGACTTCCCTGTGCACCTCCGGCTCTCTTACCACGCCCTTTTTGCCGACCTTGTCCTTGCCGGCTTCAAACTGCGGCTTGATGAGGCATACCATCTGGCCGTGCTCCGCCAGAAGCTCTCTTGCGGGCAGTAAAATTTTGGTCAGGGAAATAAACGAAACATCCACGGAGGCAAACTGGGGTGCCTCGGCAGTATCTTCTTTTGTCATATAGCGGAAATTGGTCTTTTCCATGCAGACCACTCTCTCGTCATTGCGGAGCTTCCAGGCAAGCTGACCGTGTCCCACGTCCACGGAATATACCTTTACGGCGCCGTTCTGCAGCATGCAGTCGGTAAATCCTCCGGTGGAAGCGCCGATATCCATACATACCTTTCCCTTTAGGGTAAGGTCAAAATGCGTCATCGCCTTCTCTAACTTATAGCCGCCCCGGCTCACGTATTTCTGCGGGGCTCCTTTTACTTCTATTTTCAGATTGTCCGTGCGGAACATGCTTCCCGCTTTGTCCTCCCGCTGTCCGTCCACGAAAACATTGCCCGCCATGATAATGGCTTTTGCTTTTTCCCGGGATTCTGCGTAACCCATGGACACAAGCAGTACATCCAGTCTTTCTTTCATGTTTCTTCCTCTTTATTCTGCTGCCGAAAGCCTGTTTTATTTAGGCTGTCCGTCCATTTGTTCCAAAATTCGGTTCAAGATGCTTTCCGCATCCATATGCAGTTCTTTTTTTAACTGCTCCACGCTGCCGTGCTCCACATAACAGTCCGGTATGGCAACGGAAAGGAATTTTCCGCGGTAATTACATTCCTCTAAGTAGGCTCTTACGCCCTCGCCGAAGCCGCCGTTTGCCGTGTTTTCTTCCAGCGTAATCACAAAATCATGCTCTGCCGCCGCCTGTTTTACCATTTCTCTGTCAAAGGGCTTTACAAAACGCACATTGACAAGGCTGACCGGAAGACCTTTTTCCTTTAACGCCTCCCGCACGGTTACGGCTGTTTTTACCATACTGCCCACGGCTAACAGGGCAATGCCGCCCTCTTTGTAAATCCATTCGCTTTTTCCCATGGAAATGGGGGCACGGAACTCCTTTAAGCCCGTATACGCCTCGCCCTTGGGATAGCGCACGGCAATGGGACAGCCCGCTGCCACGGCATATTTCATCATATCGGAAAGCTCCCATTTGTTCTTGGGCGCCATAATGTGCATATTGGGAATACTGGATAAAAACGACAAATCGAAAATACCCTGATGGGTCTCGCCGTCCGCGCCTACCAGCCCTGCCCGGTCTATGGCAAATACCACCGGCAGATTCTGGATACAGACATCATGCAGTATCTGGTCGTAGGCTCTCTGTAAAAAGGAAGAATAAATTGCCACCACCGGAATATAGCCTCCGGCAGCCAGTCCCGCCGCAAAGGTAACGGCGTGTTCTTCCGCAATGCCCACATCAAAGAAACGCTCCGGGTACATGTTGCGGAACCGCTTTAAGCCCGTGCCGTCCGGCATAGCCGCCGTAATCGCCACCACTTTTTCGTTGCGGTTTCCAAGCTTACACATAACCGTGGAAAAAATATCCGTATAATTGGCTGTGGTGCGGGGATTTTTAGGAAGTCCCGTTTCCGGCTCGAAGGGGTCCGTGCCGTGAAATCTGGCAGGATGCCGTTCCGCCGGCTCATAGCCCTTTCCTTTTTCCGTAATCACATGGACAAGCACCGACCCTTTTACCCTTTTTGCATCCTTAAAAACTCTTAATAGGGCATTGATGTCGTGTCCGTTTACGGGTCCTAAATAGGTAATTCCCATATCTTCAAAAAACATGCCGGGAACCACAAGCTGCTTCACACCGTTTTTGATACGGCGGATGCGGGCAATGAGTCCGTCTTTTCCGGAATTTTTTAAGGTGTTGTAAACGCCCTCTTTCAAATCCAGATACCCCTCTGCCGTCCGCACGTTATTTAAATACTGGGAAAGTCCTCCCACATTTTCGGAAATGGACATGTTGTTGTCATTTAATACCACAATGAAGTTGGTTTCCAGAGTGGACGCATTATTTAACGCCTCGTAAGCCATGCCGCCCGTCAGGGAACCGTCGCCGATGACGGATACAATAGTTTCCGTGCCGCCGGATAAATCCCTTGCTTTTACCATTCCCAGTCCCGCCGATATGGATGTGGAGCTGTGTCCGGTATCGAAGCAGTCGCAGTCGCTTTCCTTCCGCTTGGGAAAGCCGCTCATGCCGTGATATTTTCGGAGGGTTTCAAAGCCATCTTTTCTGCCGGTCAGGATTTTGTGTGTGTAGGACTGGTGTCCCACATCGAAAATAATCTTGTCCTTTGGCAAATCCAGGGAAAGATGCAGCGCCATGGTAAGCTCCACCGTTCCGAGGTTGGAGCCTAAGTGTCCGCCCGTTTCACTGATTTTTTCTATGAGGAATTTCCGGATTTCTTCTGCCAAGATCTGGTATTCCTTTTTGTTCAGTTTCTTTATGTCATTGACCTTCTCTATTTGTTCCAGGTACATCTATACTCACCCCAAAAACATTATTTTTTCCGATGAATCAGATATTTCGTAAGCTCTTTCAGAAAGGCGCTGTCCCCCGAACAGTCCTTCAGAATACAAATGGCTTCTTCCGAAAGCTTCTCCACTTCTTTTTTTGCTTTTTCAAGACCATACATGGTCACGTAAGTCTGTTTGTCGTTCTTTTCGTCGCTGAAAAGGGGCTTGCCCAAAACGGCTTCCTCCCCTTCCACATCCAGAATGTCGTCCTGAATCTGGAACGCAATACCGATGTTGTACGCACACCTGCCCATGGCGGTAACGGTTTTCTCGTCCGCTCCCGCTAAAATGGCTCCTATCATCATGGAAGCCTCTATCAAATCCGCCGTCTTGTGGCGGTAAATAAACAGAAGCTGTTCTTCCGTAATCTTTTTTCCTTCCGCCTCCAAGTCTGCGGTCTGTCCGCCGATCATGCCGTGGATGCCTGCTGCCTTAGACAGTACCTTCAGTGCCTGCTCCAGCATCTTAAAACGTGCCGTTACCGTCACACCGTCCACGTAACAGTTTTCAAAAGCCCGGAATGCCGTTTCAAACGCATAGTTTAACAGGGCATCCCCTGCCAGAACCGCCATACCGTCTCCGTAAACCACCCAGGTGGTCTTTTTGCCGCGGCGCAGCTCGTCGTTGTCCATGGCAGGCAGATCGTCATGCACCAGGGAATAGGTATGTATCATTTCCATGGCTGCCATAAAGGGCTCCACTGCGCTGCCCGTTCCGCCGCACATTTTATAGGTTTCCCGCATCAGCATGGGACGTATCCTCTTGCCGCCCGCCTCTAAGCTGTAATGCATGGCTTCCTTTACCGTTTTCTGCAAGCCTTCCGTATCCGGCATATACTGCATTAAAATCTCATTGATTTCTTTCTGTCTGTTTTCAAATTCTGCCCGAAAGTCCATACTTCCTCCCGCTACACACTATTCTTCGTCCCAGTCCGTTACCTGTCCGTCCGCATTCAGTATCTGTACCTGTTTTTCCACCCTGTCGATATCGGCATTGCACTGCTTAATAAGCTCCATGCCGTCCTTATACAGGGAAAAACTTTCTTCCAGTGTAATGTCTTCTTTTCGCAACTGCTCTGTCATGGCATCTAATTTTGCCAGTTTTTCTTCCAATGTCATACCGGTTCTCTTTCCTTTCGTGCGCATTCTTCCACCAGTACGTGAATTTCGCCGTCCGTCACCTGTACGGTAAGCTTATCACCTTCCGCTACGTCTTCCACACTCTTTACAGCCCTGCCGTCCTTTTCCACATAGGAATAGCCGCCGCTTAGTTTTTCTAAGGGGGACATTCCCTTGAACTGCTCAATCAGAAGCGCCAGTCTGTGGCGTCTGTCCGTCACAATATCCGTAAATCCGCCCTGCAGGCTTTCCGTCAGCTTCGCCAGGTACATCTTCTGCTCCTGCAGACGGTTCATGGGACTTAGTGTCTTTAAGGTAAGCTGTCTCTGCGCCGTTTTCATTTTTAAGAGCTGTATTTTGGTCATTATGCCGCCGGTGAGCTCCTCTTTTCTGCGGGCAAGCTGTTTTTCCAACTGGTCGTACTCATATACGGCAAGCTCTGCCGCCGCAGAGGGAGTCGGTGCACGCAAATCCGCCACATAATCCGCTATGGTGGTGTCCGTTTCATGGCCCACTGCGGAAATGATGGGGATTTCACAGTCAAAGATTGCCTGTGCCACCGCTTCTTCGTTAAACGCCCACAAGTCCTCTAAGGAGCCGCCGCCCCTTCCCACTATCATTACATCCACACCGACTTTTTCCAGCGCGCGAATGCCGTTTATAATGCTGGGCGCCGCATCCCTTCCCTGCACAATGGCGGGATACAGAATGATTTTCACATAAGGGTTCCTTCTCCGGGTAATGTTGATAATATCCCGGACCGCCGCTCCCGTGGGAGCCGTCACCACACCCAATGTATGAATATACTTTGGAACGGGTCGTTTGTAACACTCATCAAACATGCCCCGTTCCAACAGTTCCGTTTTCAATTCTTCAAATTTTTCGTAGAGATTTCCCAGACCGTCATTCGTAATCTGTTTCACGTAAATCTGGTATTTTCCGTCTCTTTCGTAGACGTTTACGGTACCTTTTACAATGACCTGCATCCCCTCCTGCATACGGAAGGAAAGTCCTTTTTTCCTATCACTGTCGAACATCACACAGGCGAGGGTACCTTTTTCGTCCTTTAACGTAAAATAAATATGTCCAGACGGATGGTATTTGCAGTTGCTTACTTCGCCTCTGACGGAAAGCCTCTGCAACATAAAATCCTGAGTGAACATATTTTTTATATACGCATTTACCTGTGCTACCGAATATACATTTTGTACGGCCATATAAATCCTCTTTTATACAAACTTCGCCAATACGGCATTGACAAAAGCTCCGGACCCGTCCTGACCGAATTTCTTGGCAAGCTCTACCGCCTCATTGATGGCTACGCTCGCCGGTACACTGTCATCCTTCTCTATTTCATAGACAGCAAGGCGGAGAACAGTAAGCTCTACCTTGCCCATGCGGGTGATGTCCCAGTTCTCAGCCTTTTCGGAAAGCTGCCTGTCAATGTCCGCTAAGGACTCCATGATGTGATTGTACTTTTGGGTGATGTACTCCCTGTCCTTTTCGCTGAAGGAATGCATATTCTCATCATAGCTTCCCGTTTCAAAAAACATTTTTAACTGTGCCGGCATCTCCTCCGGATTATTAAATTCCACACGGAACAAAAGCAGAAATATCTGCTCTCTCAATTCTCTCCTGCCCATAGTATCTGAGTTCCCTCTTATCGTTTGATTATTTGTTGTTCGGCATCATATTGACAGCCACGACTCTTACGTTCACATCCGTAACGGTAAGTCCCGTCATGTTTTCAATGGTGGTCTTTACCTTCTCCTGTACCTTGCCGCAGGTAGCGGGAATGTTGTAGCCGTAAGCGATGTTTACGAATACATCGACCTTTACACGGTTTTCAAAAATATCAATCTTGGCGCCTTTTCTGGCATTTTTGATGCCGACTTTGTCCATCAGCTCGCCTGCCATATTGCCGGCACAGGCTTCCACGCCTTCAATATCCCTGACTGCCAGGCTGGCAATCATGGCAACTACGTCATCTGCTATCTGTACGGTACCGATATCGTTATTATCTCTTAAAACATATGTTGATCTTTCTTCCATAATTATGTCCATACTCCTTTCGTCTTGTACTTCCATTCATGATGTTAGTATAGCACAACCCTTATTCATTCACAAGCCAAAAAGTCAGCGAATGCCCCGCCGTATCTTCCGTGTAGGCTATTTTGCCGCCCGCGGTGTAAAAATAGCGGAATATCTCCTGATTTGTGACAAGTTCCGTCACAAAGGTATCGTAAACGGCGTCGTCACTGCACATAAACGTGATAGTGGTTTTACCCGCATCCTGCGCCTTTTCAAAGAAATCCTCCACCGCTTCTTCATTATACTCCGTAAAATAAGCGCCCTCCATCACATAGTAATTTGCCTGCATGGAGGTACATTCCGGCAAGGCATAAGAGGTATCCACCGTATGGGTTTTCTCTAACATAACCGCCGGCACGCAGAGGTAATCGTAGTTAATCTGCGGCAGGCTGCCGGTGCCCTCTTCTTTTTCTTCGCTCTGGTAGGACGGGTCGCCCCATGTGGCATCCACGTAATAGCACTGTCCGTCCACTTCCACTAAATTAAAGGCATGCGCCTGTCCGCCGTAAACCGTGCCGGACACAAGCGTACTGTTTATCCCTGCCCGGTTTAAGAGAAACTGCACCGTTTTGGCATATCCCTGACAGACGGACTCACCCGACAATAAACAGGAGCAGATATTCTGGTTGTCCGGGGCATCCTTCCGGTAATCGGTGTGCAAAATCACATATTCGTACACATATTTTACTTTTTCGTAATCGGCTGCCTCTGCCGGCAGCGCCTGCAGGCACTCTTCTGCCGCCCGGTCAATTTCCTGTTCCTTAAGCACCCGCTCATAGGTATCCATGGTATAGGTGCCGGAAAAGCTGATTTTCAGAAGTTTGTCCGCCAGTGTATACTTGGTATAGGTATAGCCGCTCACGTAAAAAAGCTCCGGATGGTCGTTCATAACGGCGTAAAAGACCCGTTCAATGTCCTCTTCCCCGGGCTCTCCCGCAAAGCCGGTATGCAGGGGATATTCCTCCTCCATGCCGGACAGGGCAAGGTAAATGTCCCGGTACCACACCTGTTCTCCCTCGGACAATGCCTCCAGGTAAAACTGTCTGGTAGGGTATTCCTCTTTCATGGCTTCCGCGTACTCTGCCATCTGTGTTTCATCCATGGTCTGCGCTTCCCCGTTTTCCTGTGTTTCCTCCCGTAACGGGGAGGCACAGGCGGTCAGGCACACCGTAAGGATTGCTGCCGTAAGTACTGTTCGTTTTAATTTTCTGTTCAAATCTGCCTCTTTACTGATTGCGTCCGAATTCGGAAAGCTCCAGTCCCGGGTTTCTGTCCAGTGTCATACCCACACTCCAGGAGTTGACAAACAGAAGTAAGGGATTGCCCTTCAAATCCTGAATCTTCTTCATATCCGATGTACCGGTCAGCTTCTGTAAATCAATATCCTTGTTTTCAATCCAGCGGATATGCTCATAGGGAAGCGGCTCCAAGCGGATTTCCACATTGTATTCGTTGTTCAGGCGGTACTTTAAGACGTCAAACTGCAGAACGCCTACCACACCCACGATGATTTCTTCCATACCGGTGTTGTATTCCTGGAAAATCTGGATGGTGCCTTCCTGGGCAATCTGGGAAACGCCCTTGATGAACTGCTTTCTCTTCATAGTATCCACCTGACGCACTCTGGCAAAATGCTCCGGTGCGAAAGTGGGAATGCCTTCGTATTTAAATTTCTGTTTCGGCATGCACAGGGTATCGCCGATGGAGAAAATACCCGGGTCGAATACGCCGATAATGTCGCCCGCGTATGCCTCGTCCAAAATCTTCCGTTCGTCCGCCATAATCTGCTGGGGCTGGGAAAGACGCATGACCTTATCGCCCTGCACATGGCGTACTTCCATGTTGGCGTCAAACTTGCCGGAGCAGATACGCATAAAGGCTATTCTGTCCCGGTGCGCCTTGTTCATGTTCGCCTGGATTTTAAAGACAAAGGCGGAAAAATCATTTTCCACGGGGTCAATCAGTCCGATGTCCGCTTTCCGGGGCAGCGGTGTGGTTGTCATTTTTAAGAAATGCTGCAGGAAATCCTCCACGCCGAAGTTTGTCAGGGCAGAACCGAAGAATACCGGTGTCAAATCGCCGCTTCTTACTTCATCCAAATCAAATTCCGCGCTGGCGCCGTCCAAAAGCTCGATTTCTTCCATGAGCTTGTCCGCTGCCGCCTGTCCGATGACGGATACAAGCTTGTCCGTATCGGCTGCGTCAATCTCGGTTGCAATACCTTCCTTCGTACCTTTTTCGGTATCGGAATAGGTAAAGACTTTATTTTTCTCTCTGTCAAATACACCCTTGAAATTTTTACCGGAACCGATGGGCCAGTTGACCGGACAGGTGGCTATTCCCAGCTCCTTCTCGATTTCGTCCAGCAAATCAAAGGTATCGTTGGCATCCCTGTCCATCTTGTTGATAAAGGTAAAAATAGGTATCTTTCTCATGACGCAGACCTTGAACAGCTTTCTGGTCTGTGCCTCCACACCCTTGGAAGCATCGATGACCATGACGGCTGAGTCCGCCGCCATCAGGGTACGGTAGGTATCTTCCGAGAAGTCCTGATGTCCCGGTGTATCCAGAATGTTGATGCAGAATCCGCCGTATTCAAACTGCAGTACCGAAGAAGTTACAGAAATACCTCTTTCCTTTTCGATTTCCATCCAGTCGCTGACCGCATGTCTGGCTGTTGCCTTTCCCTTTACGCTTCCCGCCAGATTGATGGCTCCGCCGTAAAGCAAAAATTTCTCCGTCAGGGTCGTCTTCCCTGCATCGGGGTGCGAAATAATCGCAAAAGTTCGTCGTCTGTTTATTTCCTCTGCTACTGAAGCTGCCACAGCTTTCATCCTCCAAATCTTAACTTACTGCACATGTTCCGTGCTTACCTTAAAATGCCCTCTCCCGTGAAGCCGGGCACAATGTCAAAATATTGTAACACAGATGCACCAATATCTGCAAATGTTTTTCTCGTTCCCAGATTGCCCGGCGCCACCGGCTTTCCGTACATGACAAAGGGCGTATATTCCCTGGTGTGGTCCGTGGTCTTTAAGTAACCGGGGTCACAGCCGTGGTCCGCCGTTATCATCAGCACGTCCTCATCCCGCATTTTCGCCATGATTTCCGGCAATCTGCCGTCAAAATAGGAAAGTGCTTTCGCATAGCCGTCAATGTCCCTCCGGTGTCCGTAAAGCATATCAAAATCCACTAAATTGATAAAGCAGATGCCTTCAAAATCCTTGTCGAGATATTCCAAGGTTCTCTCAATGCCCTCGGCATTTCCGCTCGTAAATACATGCTCCGAGATACCGCTTCCGGCAAAAATGTCAAAAATCTTGCCCACGGCAATGGTATCTTTTCCGTGCGCCTGCAGGATATTTAATATGGTATCCCCGGGCGGCTCCAGTGAAAAATCATGCCGCCTCGGTGTACGGGTATAATTGCCGTTTTCCCCGGTAAAGGGTCTGGCGATGACTCTGCCCACGCCGTGCTTTCCGGTCAGGATTTTTCTCGCCATCCGGCAGTATTCGTAAAGCTGCTCCACCGGCACCACATCCTCATGGGCGGCAATCTGGAACACGCTGTCCGCAGATGTGTAAACAATTAAATCGCCCGTTTTGACATGCTCGTCGCCGTATACTTTAATGACTTCCGTACCGGAATACGGCTTGTTGCACAAAACACCTCTGCCGGTTGCCTTCTTAAACGCATCCAGCACCTCCTTTGGAAATCCGTCCGGATAAGTGGGCAGGGGAGTCGGGGAATAAATACCGGCTATCTCCCAGTGTCCGATGGTAGTATCTTTGCCCATGGAAGCTTCCGTCATACGTGCCACCCGGCCCGTTATATCCGTTACCTTACTTTCTACCGATGTGCCTTCTATCTGAAAAAGTCCCAATTTTTCCATGTTTGGCATAGAAAAATAAGGACTTTTCGATACTGTACCCAAGGTATCCACACCGTAGTCTCCAAACTTTTCCGCATCCGGCATCTGTCCGATTCCAAAGCTGTCCAGTACGATTAAAAATACTCTCTTCATCTCATCCGTCCTTCCTGTCGTTTCTTTTGTTTATCTTACCACATATCCTTTTACTCTACAACTGTACTGATTATGATATTTTCTGCCGGAATTCCGGCTTTTCTTTTCACAATATCTTCAATCTGGGCTCTCTGGGCATCCGTCAGTTCCAGCGCATTTACCACCACATCGGCACCGTCTCCGCTGATGCTTACCACCACGCCGTCAAAGCCTTTTGCCTGCAGTAAAATTTCCGCACCCAGTTCCTTTTCTGCCACATTTGTCATCTGTACCATGGTCTGTACGGCTTCCTGCTTCTGCTCATCGCTTAAGGCGGTACTGTTGATGATTTCCATCAGGGTTTCTTTGTTTTTGGCTCTCACCTGCTCCTTCAGAAGCTTTGCTTCGGAAAGCACTGCCACGGAGGAATTGGACGTGAATACGGCTTCTCCGGGAATTTCGCCCTGCTCCGGTGTCACGTAGGAGCCGTCCGCCTGTTCGAGTCCTGCTTCCGCATCCGCACCGCTTAATGCCAGGTCGTTTTCCGCACCGCTTAATGCCAAATCATTTTCCGCAAGCGCCAGGTCTTCTTCCGATAAATCTTCCAAATCCGTATCCAGACTTTCGATTTCCACATAGTCTCCGTTTGCCGCCGCATCGTCCGTAAGTCCCATGATGTCGTTCAGGGAATAGTCATCGTTTACCACACCGTCCGTCAGGCTGCCTGCTTCCTCGTTGGTGATTTCTCCGTTTGCGGAAGTGGGCACATAATCTTCCCTGGACAGATTTTTTCCGGTAAACTGTAAGTATCCTGCTACCGCAATCATAATGGCAAGTGCAGTAATCATCAGTTGATTTTTTTTAAGTATGTTTTTCACGTCATTCTCCCCTTCACTAAACTTTCGGTTTTCTACCTGTTTCATTATATTAAGCTTTTCTATTCTCTATGCATACGTGTCTTATTTTACACACAGAACTTTCGTGAGGTGCTCTCCCCGGGTTACCCTGCCTTCAGCACTTTTACCCGGTGGGCTTCCACGCCGAACAGTATCTGCACAGCCTCCGATAAATTTTTACTCACTTCCCCGTTGCCGGCTCCTTCCGCCACCACGACCACGCCCTCCACACTGGGGCTTAAGGTTTTGACCACATAGGGTTCTTCATAGCCGTTCCCCTTCCGGTAAACCGTTGCATCCTCCGTGGCAAATTCGCTCACCATCCGGCTGCCGCCCTGGCTGTCCTGCTCCGATGTCTGGGAACGCGTCACCGGCATATCCTTCTCCACAACCTGTTCCGAAGACGCCCGAAGGGTAATCATCACCTTCACCTGTCCGGCACCGCTTACCCCGGAAAGAAGGCTTTCCGCTTTTGCTTCCATTTCCTTTATATACTGCTCCTGCTCCCACACATAGCCAGTCCCGGTGCTCCCACCCGTTCCGCTTGTGGTTGTTTCACCATCGTTTATACCTGTGTTTTTAGTTTGATAACTGTTGTTATTATTGTTGCCTGATGTGCTTTTTCCGCCGGTTCCCGCCGTATCCACCGGAATGGCTATTACCATGAGCAGCACGCCTAACAGTACGATAACCAGAAGATTATTCTTATTTTTCAGGAATTTCACTATGGACTCTTTACGGATTTCCTTCATGCACCTTCACCTCGATTTCTACGTTTTCTATGGGAGCGGGAGTTTCTGTGTTATTTTCACCGTATATATTATTAAGTTTCGATTTAATTTCTCTTGTATAGATTTCCTGCCGTTTTTCTTCTGATAAATCACATATGTAATTTATTTGCATCATATCTTCCTGCATCATTTCTTCATACCCGGCAAGACTCTGCGAAAAAGCCGTTTCGTCCGTCTGCCCGAATAGCTTCAGAAGCGGCATCATGAACAGAGTCAGCGCCATCAGGTGCACAATAAATTTCAGATACTTTTCATACATGCCGTTCGGTTTGAGATGCAGGATAAGCTGTGCCCCTATTAAGAAAACACTTGCTTTTTTTATGACCGAAAAGATTTCATCGCCCATTTTCCACGCCTTTCTTTATACATTTCCACGCCTCTTTTCTTTCACCGGTTTGTGGTGAATGCCGCCACGGATATGGTTATCATAAATAACAAAAAAGAAGTTCCCGCAGTCTGGAACAGCAGCCGTCCGGCATTGCCCACCCTGTCGGCACAGGTACTCATCCTTTTGTCACTGACAAGTCCCATGAAAGCTCCCGCCGCTTTTAGGACAAACGCCGTCAGAAGCAGCTTGCAAAGAGGCGGCAGGGCTATGGCAATCAGCAAAAGCAGCGCCGCAAAGCCGATGCCGTTTTTTATAATAACAGCCGCTCCGAATGCCATATCCACCACGCTGTCCGTCACTTCTCCCACTCCCGGAATGGCGGAGAGCCCCTTTTGCAACAGCCCTGTTTTGGCACTGTCAATCGCCGGGGTAAGCAGGGACTGCAGGGTACTGATACCCGCCACAATACCAAGAGATGCTTTCAATAAAAACCGTATCATTTTTTCCATGCCTCTTTCCAAAAGAGTCAGTCTTTCCTCCGACAGGCACCCGTTTAAGACCGACAGAAGCATATAGCTGTTAATAAGAGGCATCAACAGGGTCAGCAGTACTTTTTCTACCAGAAAGATAATCAACAGGATAATCTGATACCCCGCCCCCGCCGTCATGGTTCCCGTGGCAATGCCCACCGATAAAAAATAAGCGGGGATAAACACCTGTATAAACGCCACAATATTTTGAATTGCCTCCGCCGCCGTATGCGCTGCACTGAAAAAACACTTCATCAGAACCGCCGCCATATACAGATACAGAAAATAAAAACCGGCATCCGCCACCTGATGTTTATCAAAAATACGGATAAAATGGGAAATAAGCGCCGCCCCGATACCCATCAGCAACAGGAGCAGAAACGTATTTTTTAAGGATGCAAGGTCCGTTATCACACTGCCGAAGGTCATCTGCACCACACCTGCCAGCGCCCCTTTTATATCTCCCGTGAAAGCCTGTTTCAGCAGCGTTTCCAGGTCAATCTGCAGGGTTGGGAAAAGCTCCCCCAACTGCGCTTCTATGCCGTCCATCCCATATTCCCGAAAAATGCTGTCCATATCCATTTCCATGGCATTCTCCTATACAAAATTCTGGATTTGTTCCATCACCGCAAACAGAATGGGAAGACCCGCAAAAATAACGGACAGTTTTCCCAGAATTTCTATCTGTCCTGCCACGGAACCGTATCCGGCATCCCTGCAGATGCCCGAAGCAAACTCACAGATATAAGTAATACCGATGACCTTCATCAGAGTAGCCAGATACCCGCCCTCGTCCGACCAGATATCCTGCACAATCCGGTACTTGTCCAGCATGGAAGTTAAAAAACGCATGGTGTAACCGAAAATCAGAATGGCGCACACACAGCCTATGTAAAAGGAGTATTCCGGCTTCCGGTTCTTAAACTGCATGGCAAGAACCGCACATAAAATACCGCTGACCGCAATCTTTGTAATCTCTATCATTTTCCTACCTATCCCGCCTTCTACAGGGAAAACAATGCCTGTATATTGGTAAACAGTTCATAAATATACGGCACAATCCAGGAAATCACCAGGATAAGCCCCGCCAGACTTACTAAAAAAGCCTGCTCTTCCCTGCCGCTGTGCTTCAATATCTGACTTAATATGGTAACTAAAATTCCCACTGCCGCAATCTTAAAAATCAATCCAATACTCATTCTGACGCTCCTCCTTACAACAGAACAATAATCAGGAAAAGCCCTCCCATGATACCAAGTCCCGTTGCCAATTTCCCCTGCTGCAGTACATTTTGCTCCCGAATCCTGCGTGCCTCCTTTATGGCGTCCCGATGTCCTTCCATGACTCTCACCTGCATCTGCCAGTCCTTTAACCCCTTAACCTTCGCAAAGAAAAGGAAACTTTCTTTTTCCTCTTTCGTAAGCGGCATCTTCTGCAATAGAACGGCAAAAGCCTCTTCCCAACAGGCGGAAAAATCCCTTCCGTCCTCTTTTTGCAAAAGCTTTCCTACCGAAAGCATGGTGCCCCGAAACGGCTCTTCCGTCTTTTCCGCTATCATAAACAGGCATTCATGCAGCGTGGATTTTCCGTATCGGACCTCACTGATAAAAAGGTCCAGTATTTTTTCCATAGTCTTAAGAAGCCGGATGCTCTCGTAATACCTTGTCCGATAAAAAAGTCCCAGCGCCGTACAGCCTGAAAAAATCAAAATTGCTCCGAAAAGCCGCAGCATATTTCCCCATCCTTTCCGTAAACCGCCTTTATCTTCGGATGCCCCTGTTGTTTCCAGAGCACCACAAACCGTTCAAAGACCTTTTCCTGCAGAAGTTCCCGCATATACGTCTTTTCCTGCAGGGAAAGCCTGTCTTCGCCGTGAATGGTTGCCAGAATGTTGCACCCACATGCCGACACCTTCCGGATGGCATCCACATCCTCCCTGCCGCCGATTTCGTCTATGGCGATTAAAGAGGGTGCCATGGAACGTACCAGCATCATCATGCCATGCACCTTCGGGCAGGCATCCAGAATGTCCGTCCGGATACCCACATCATTTTGCGGTATTCCCAGATAGCTTCCGGCGATTTCGCTTCGTTCATCGACCACGCCCACGGAAACACCCCCTCCGTACAAATTGCCGTCCGAAATCTGCCTGACCAGGTCCCGTAAAAGTGTGGTTTTTCCGCACCCAGGCGGAGAAATCAGCAGTGTATTGCATATTTTTTGCTGCCGGTACAGATACGGAATAACCGGGTCTGCGGCTCCCTTCTTTTCATGGGAAACACGGATATTCAGGCTCCCCGGATGCTTTAAGGTGCGAAGGCTGCCATCCGTTTCCATGACAGCCTGTCCGCATATCCCGACCCGGTGTCCTCCCGATACGCTGATAAATCCCTGCCTCATTTCGTCCTCAAAGGCGTAAAGAGAATCCTTGCAAATCTGGTTTAGCATATCCCGCAGTTGTTCTTCCCCGATGCACCGGGCATCTTCTTTTCTTTTCGTAAGACCGCCGTCTTTTCCGAAGAAAAATTCTCCTCTATGTAATTTTAAGATAATGGGTTTGTCCACCCTGAGGCGGATTTCTTCCAGTTCCCCATATAAGGTAAGCATCTGTTCTCCTTCCCTGCGAAGGGACGCCGGAAACAAAGCTATCAGACTTTTTTCTTTGCTCATTTTACTTTCCTCTCTGCCTACCTCTAATATATGTACAGGCATCAAAAAAAGAACCCGCGAATGCGAGTTCTTTTCGGATTTTTGTTTGATTGTCTGTTTACTCTTCCCAGCCCTGCCATTCAATCCATTCGGATCCGTAAGTGAAGTAATAAACGGAAATGCACTGGATGTCTCCGCTGTCGTCTGTATTAACGGAAAGGATTACTACATCGTCCTTGTAAGAGGAGTCTTTGTCGCAGAACCATACGTCTGCCAAATCAGCAGCCGCCATGTTCTTCCAGTTGTTACCGTCTTTGTAGAAGCCGATATCCAGCCATGCATTGGCATCGTCATATTCCTTGTAAATCTCTTTTGCGGTTTCGTTGTCGTAATTTATCACTCTGGTATCACCGGAGTCATATACGAGCTCCCACATAGCGTTAGCCGGCTTTACCTGAAACTCATTCAGGTATTCATCCATGGAATCTCCTACCTTTAAGCCGCGTGCCAGTACGAAGGACTCTTCGTAATCCTGGTTGTTGTTGCCGTCAAAGGAGAAGGAATAGGTTTCATCACCGAAAATCATAAAACCGCTGTCTTTGGAAAGGGTAACGGTTTCTTCCCCTTTCCGGAACTGAAAATCGGAGTCCTTCCAGGTCTTGCTTGCGGGAAGGGAGCACGCACTCAGTACAAGGGAAAGTGCCAGTGCGGTAACGGCTGCTAATTTCTTTTTCATCTGTTCGTAATCCTTTCTTACTTTTTATAACATTTTACTGCTGTGCTACGTCTTTCATAGAGAAGCTGATTCTTCCCATCTTGTCCTTGCCCAAGCATACAACGGTTACGACATCGCCTAAGGTCAGGACATCTTCTACATGCTCAATTCTTTCCTTGGCAATCTTGGAAATGTGAACCATGCCTTCTTTTCCGGGAGCAAACTCAATGAATGCACCGAAATCCTTAATGCTTACAACCTTGCCCTTGAAAATCTGGCCTTCTTCAAAGTCTGTGGTGATAATCTTAATCATCTCAACAGCCTTATCCATCATAGCCTTGTCGGTACCGCATACAGATACCTTACCGTCATCGGTAATGTCAATCTTTACACCGGTACGTGCTATAATCTCGTTGATGGTCTTACCTCTCTGGCCTACTACATCACCAATCTTATCCGGGTCAATCTGGATGGAAATAATCTTGGGTGCATACTTGCCTACTTCTGTTCTGGGAGCGGCAATGGCTTTCTTCATGCAGTTGTCCATGATGAAGAGTCTTGCTTCACGGCATCTTGCAATAGCGCCTTCCACGATAGGTCTGGTCAGACCATGAATTTTAATATCCATCTGGATTGCGGTAATACCGTCAGTCGTGCCGGTTACCTTAAAGTCCATATCGCCGAAGAAATCTTCCAGTCCCTGAATATCGGTAAGAAGTACGAAATCGTCATCGGTTTCACCGGTAACCAGACCGCAGGAAATACCCGCTACCATCTTCTTGATGGGAACACCGGCAGCCATTAAGGACATGCAGGATGCACAGGTAGAAGCCATGGATGTAGAACCGTTTGACTCAAAGGTTTCGGATACGGTACGGATTGCATAAGGGAATTCCTCTTCGGAAGGAAGCACGGGAATAAGTGCTCTCTCTGCCAGTGCACCGTGACCGATTTCACGACGTCCCGGACCTCTGGAAACCTTGGTCTCACCTACGGAGTAGGAAGGGAAGTTATACTGATGCATATATCTCTTGGATGTTTCGTTTTCATCTAAGCCGTCTACCTTCTGTGCTTCGGATAACGGAGCTAATGTACATACGTTACAGATCTGTGTCTGTCCTCTGGTAAACATAGCGGAACCATGAACTCTGGGAATCAGATCCACTTCTGCAGCAAGAGGACGGATCTGGGTGATTTCACGGCCGTCGGGACGCTTGTGATCCTTTAAGATCATCTTGCGGACAGTCTTCTTCTCATACTGGTATACTGCTTCGCCTAAAACTGCCAGCCACTCTTCGTTTTCTGCAAATGCCTCGCTGAGCTTTTCGGTAATGTTCTTGATATTTTCTTCTCTGGTCTGTTTGTCATCGGTAAATACCGCAACTTCCATTTCTTTGGGAGTTACGATTTTCTTCATTTCCTCAAACATTTCAGCGGGGATTGCGCAGCTTGTATATTCATGCTTAGGCTTTCCCACTTCCGCTACGATACCATCGATGAAGGAAATAACGGTCTGGTTTACTTCATGTGCCTTGTAGATGGCATCCATCATGACTGCTTCGGGAATTTCATTGGCACCGGCTTCAATCATGATAACCTTTTCTCTGGTAGATGCTACGGTTAAGTTTAAGTCGCCGTTCTTCCACTGCTCCTGGGAAGGGTTGATAATCAGTTCGCCGTCAATCATGCCCACCTGGGTCATTGCACAGGGACCGTCAAAAGGAATGTCGGAAATGCAGGTTGCAATAGCAGCGCCTAACATAGCCACCAGTTCGGGACGGCATGCAGGATCCACACTCATAACCATATTGTTTAAGGTAACATCGTTGCGGTAATCCTTGGGGAACAGCGGACGCATGGGTCTGTCGATAACACGGCTGGTCAGAATGGCATTTTCGCTTGCCTTTCCTTCTCTCTTGTTGAAGCCGCCCGGAATTTTTCCTACCGCATATAATTTTTCTTCGTACTCTACGCTTAAAGGGAAGAAATCAATGCCGTCTCTGGGCTTGTCCGATGCTGTTGCACAGGATAATACTGTTGTTTCGCCATAGTGCATGAATGCACATCCGTTTGCCTGCTTGCCGACTCTGCCGATATCAACACTTAAAGTACGGCCTGCAAGCTCCATTGAAAAAGTCTTGTACATACTTATCTCCTTGCTTTTTTTACAATCCGCCTCGGCGGAAGGGGCTCTGGGTAAAACACCGAAACTACTGAAAAATACACTTACGCAAATATACTTTTCAGCGGTCTCGGGGTTTCGTTTACCCAAAGAGGTGAATAAAGTGACTTTGCTCTCCGCCCTGTCTTTGTCAGAAGCGAAGCCGCGTAAAAAAGCGGAGCAGCCTGTTTTGGACATACTCCGCTCTTTGCATCATAATTACTTTCTGATTCCCAGCTTAGCAATGATTGCACGATATCTTTCGATATCCTTTTCTTTTAAATAATCAAGCAGACCACGTCTCTGACCAACCATCTTTAAAAGACCTCTGTTGGAGTGATGATCCTTGGGGTTCTGCTTCATATGCTCGGTTAACTCTTTGATTCTCTCGGTCAGTACGGCAATCTGTACTTCGGGTGAACCGGTATCTCCGGGCTTTGTTGCATACTCATTGATAATAGCTGTTTTCTTCTCTTTGGAAATCATAATAAAATCCTCCTAAAAAATTATTTAGTAAACACCGGATACGAAGGCCGGGTCGGAGTGTCCATAACCTGCGCATCGGTTAAACCATACTTAATAAAATTACCACATTTTACTTTACTTGTAAACCCTTAATTTTCCGTATAATGGGCTTTTATTCCCGTGCGTATTTATCTGCCTGGCCGGCAATCAGCGCCGCATCGTCGAAGTAATTAATCTTCATGGCTGCCTTGACCTCTGACATGGTCTTCGCAGCTTCTTCCCTTGCCACTTCGCTTCCCTTCTTTAAGATTTCGTAGATTTCGGGAATCTGCTTCTGCAGCTCTTTTCTGCGGTTGCGGATGGGCTCTAATTCTTCCTGCATAACGTTGTTTAAGAATTTCTTTACCTTAACGTCGCCCAGACCGCCCCTCTGGTAGTGTGCCTTTAACTCGTCCAGATTTGCATATTCGGGCAGGTAACGCTCAAACTGCTCATCCTTGCAGAACGCATCCAGATAGGTAAATACGGTGTTGCCCTCTAAGGAACCGGGGTCGCTTACCTTTAAGTGGTTGGGGTCAGTAAACATGCTCATAATCTTGGTACGCACTTCATCCGCGGAATCGGACAGATATATGCAGTTGCCGAGGGATTTGCTCATTTTAGCCTTGCCGTCAATACCGGGCAGTCGGCTACAGACCTCATTCTTCGGAACAAGCGCTTCCGGCTCCACCAGGGTTTCTCCGTAAACGGAATTGAACTTTCTTACGATTTCACGGCACTGTTCAATCATGGGAAGCTGGTCTTCACCGACGGGAACGGTCGTTGCCTTGAACGCGGTAATATCGGCTGCCTGGCTGATGGGATACGTGAAAAATCCCACCGGGATACTGGTCTCAAAATTACGCATCTGGATTTCCGACTTTACGGTAGGATTCCGCTGCAGTCTGGAAACGGTAACCAGGTTCATATAGTAAAAAGATAGTTCCGCAAGTTCCTGAATCTGAGACTGGATAAACAGGGTGGACCTGGCAGGATCCAGGCCGCAGGATAAATAATCCAGTGCCACTTCAATAATATTCTGTCTGATTTTCTCCGGATTGTCCGCATTGTCGGTCAGCGCCTGTGCATCGGCAATCATAATAAAAATCTTGTCATATTCTCCGGAATTCTGTAACTCCACTCTCTTACGAAGAGAGCCTACATAATGACCTACGTGAAGTCTTCCGGTAGGGCGGTCTCCGGTTAAAATGATTTTGCTCATCTCAAAAATCTCCTTTATTCCGACACTCCTTTGCAGGGATTTGCAAAGGCAGTCTTACATTTCAAACGTAACTTAAATTATACTACAGGAAAAAGACTTCCGTCAACCGGCATACATAACGCCGTCAAAATATTCTTCTTCCTCTACACCGTTTATTGTATACGGCCATTCGGAATGGTCCACCTCTATCCGGTACAGTGTATCACCCGCTTTTAAATCCACAAGGCTGCTGCCGTCCGTCCGATATAACATGAGACTGGTTCCTGCCGGTATCACGGCATTTTCTGCTATCACACTGCCGTCCTCTGCCACCTGCATGCAGGGCACATCCTGTTTTGCCGTAAGAGGCTCTCTCCACTCGTATGTGCTGGTGTCTATCTGATAAAAGGCTTCATCGGCCACCGGCATGCCGTCCGCTCCCACATGGTACTTCCGGCTGGCGGAATAGGTACTTAACACGTCCATCCGGCTTTCCAGATAAAAGTTTTCCGGGTCGGTCAGAATTTCTTCCCCATATAAATAGGAAGAAGCATCCAAAAGCTGTGCCCTAAGACCACAGTTGTTTACCTCGCCGACATACACGGCACTGCTGCCGTTTATATCAAACACCTCCAGCATCCGGTAGTCATTGTCGCTGCCGCAGATGACATACAGATAATTTTTACCGTCCGCCGTATGCAGGATGTAGGGATCATAGCTGTATGCCCAGATGTCCTTACTGGTTTCCACACCATTCACGGATACTTTCAGTGCTTCATAGGTTCCGTATTCATCGGCGGATGCCCATACCCTGAGTTCATCTGCCTTACCATCTCCGTCGAAATCAATGTCCGATACATCCAGACCTTCTATCGCGTAGACATAAGTCCGGGCCGTTTCCGCATAGTAATCGGAAAATACTTCAGGATGCCCGGCAAAACTTACGCTTCCCGACGGCATTCCCGCCGCATAATAGGAAATTTCATAAGGATTGAACCATACGGTCACTCCTTCATTTGTGATTTCCCAGTTCAGGGTATGATCCGCAGCCGCCCTTAAAATATAATCCTTTAAGGTTTCCTCTTCGTCCAGAAACAGATCCTCCCTTGTCAGGCCGCTTTCGTAAACCTTTTCCTCTATCAGTCCCGCAAACGTATCCATATCCGTTACTACATCCCGAATCCGCAGTTCTTCCCCGGTCCGGGCATTATAGTTGCAGCCTGTGCTATAGCCGGTTCCATGGGCACCGCCCCAGTAATCATAACCGCTTTTTCCAAGGGAGAGGACTCTGTTGTCCGCCCTGTTTACATAAAAAGAACATTCCGTAGAGTAAGGCGTATATACTTCATATCCGCCTTCTTTCGCTGCTTTCAGGTCCTCCTCTGCCTGGGTTTTTAAATTTTCATAATCGGTAAGTAGGGTATTTTTATTTTCCTCCGACAGCTTCTTAAGAGCCTGTGCCAGTTCCGGATACTTTTCTTCATCTTCCTCAGTCAGGGCAATGACTCCGTATTTCATTTCCACTAATTTGTTACTGTAATCATCATCCTTGTAATAGCTGTCAGACTGTTCTCCCTTAATAAGATGCAGAGGAAGCACCGCTTCATCCGTTCTGCCGTTATTCTCCCTGGTTTCTTCCGGCAGCGTTTCAGCATGTGATCCGTCTTCTGTTTCGGTACGGGTTTCTTTATCCGGAAGACCTTCCCCCGTTTTCGCTCTTTTCTGTCCGCAGCCGGTCAAAAGAAGCGCTGCCGTCATGATAAGTGCTATACCTTTTATATTTTTCAGTTTCATGTTTTTCCCTTCATTTCCTGATAATTTCTGTCTTCTTCGCAGGTTTTGCGCACGGTTACCTGTTATTGTTGTTCTGTGGCTTCTCCTGCCGATCCTTCTTCACATACAGGAAGCGGTCCGACTTGGTGGACAGACGCAGGCTGTTCTGCTTCACATATTCCTGTGCGGTTTCTCTTTTCTCCACGCTCTTTAACTTTGCCTTCATGCCGCTTACGGTAAGGAACGCCACAATAAAGCCGATTACCAGCGCAATGAGAATATGTATCGGTATATTATAAGTATCCCCGCCTGCGTTTACAATGGTGCTCACAGCCGCCAGGGATGAAAATGCCTGTAAAAACATAATCTTTTCCTCCTTTATTTATATTACGAAAAATAACAGTGAAATGATAAATGCAATGACCGTGTAAAGTCCGGTCAGACCAAAGAGCCATCTTTTGTATGCTACTTTGTCAAGCGGCAGGTTGCCAACAAATTTTCCGGTCTGTCCGTTCATGGCAAAGACGTACTTTTCGCCCTTCCAGGTGGTATTTAAAATCCACACCGGGCAGAGCACATATTTCACCTTGCCGCCCTGCAGTCTTACATTACAGTTGACGGTATTTACCGTATCGTATCCCTGTACCGTGGATCTGAATACATCTTCCGTGCTCTTTTTGATACGGGCATTGACTCTGTCCACATTTTCTTCCGCCGTCACATCATATTTATCCGCCAGATAACCTGCCAGATAAGCAGTCTGGAACGGCACCGCACCCTTGAAATCGAAGGGTTCGACGGACTCCATCAAATCGTCATCCATCTTGGAGGAACCGTCCGCCGGCACATTCTCAAACAAAAGATTTCCGGCTCTGGAAACACTGTAATAGCTGGTTTCCGTATATTCATACCGGGCATCGGACCAGCGTTTTACCTTGGTGGCATCATATCTGGCATTGGCATCCGCCTTGGAGTCAAACATCCAGAACGGCACATACAGTCCCTTTATTTCATCAATATGGTTTTCATCCTTAAATACTTTGGGAAGCAGCCTCTTTCCTTTGAGGTGTCTGCCCAGACCTTCCTTTGCCGCATTCCTGTCAATCTTAAAAGGAATAACGTAATCGGGCTTTAAGTCTCCCGCAAACATACCCTTCATAACAATGGTGCTGTCGCAGTACGGGCAGCGGGAAGAACCTAAGTTTTCGTCTCCCACGATTTCGCCGCCGCAGGACTGGCAGGTATAAACTCTCATGTGCGCCGTTTCGTCCTCCTTAAAGGTATCTCCGTCGGGCATATCCCATTCCATGTTTTCCGGCTGTTCCGCCTTCAGTTCCTCGTCCATGGCCTTCAGGGTTTCCATTTCAAACTCTGTTCCGCAGTACGGACATTTCATCTTCTGTGCGGCGCTGTTAAAGGTAATGGCACCGCCGCAGCACGGACACTTGTACTCAAATAAATCTCCCATATCCTCTCTCCTTTTTCCGTATGTATTTTGTTACACACCTTATTTTGTCTGCTCTGTAAAATATTCCTGCATGCCCTCCGTCATGCTGATGTTTCCATCCTCTAAAATAAACAGTGCTTCCACTCCGTATTTTTCTGCCAGCAAAGTCCCCTTTTCTTCTCCCAGCACAAAGCATGCCGTGGAAAGGGCGTCGCTTATCATGCCGTTTTTGCTCAAAATGGTAACGCTCTTTACTCCGCTCTCTGCCGGATACCCGGTAGCCGGATTTAATATGTGGTGATACCGTTTGCCGTCCACCTCCACAAAGCGTTCATAATCCCCCGAAGTAGACACAAACCAGTTGCCCTTAAGTGTCAGATATCCACGGTAGGTGTCTGTGTCAAAGGGGTCCGTAACGGCGACCTTAAACGCCGTGCCGTCCGGCTTTTCTCCATAGGTAAGGATGCTTCCGCCCACGGAAATCACCGCCGCCTTTACCTCCGCCTGTTCTTCCAGATAGGCAAGGATATCGTCACAGGCAAGCCCTTTTCCTACGGCTCCCAAATCCAGCACCATGCTCTCCGGCAGTAAAAAGCTGTTGTCTTTTCTTTCTATTTTGGAAAATCCGCTGTAAGACAGCGCCTCTTTTATTTCCGTCTCACCCGGTAAGCGGTAGACTTCTGTTTTATCTTCATAGCTTTCCTGTGCGTGGGCATCAATATCCCAGAGGCTCACCAGTGCTCCGATGGACACATCCAGCGCCCCGCCGCTGTCCTCATAGATGCCGGAAAGCTCCTGCAGTGTCTCTGCCAGTTCCCCGGAAACTTCCGTGTAGGTGCCTGTTCCGGCATTGGCATTCAGCTTTGCAATCTCTGAACCGGCTATCCTGCGGGAGAGTTTTGTTTCCTCCAGGTCGGAAAGCAGCCGCTCCACATCCCCGGTCACATCGTCCCCTTCCGTATACAGTTTCTGGGTAACGACGGTGCCCATGGCGGTATCCACGGCCTCATATTCCTTTACGGCATTTCCACATCCTGAAAGGAACAGAAGTGCTGCCGCGGGAAGTGCAAAAAAACTTGCTGTAAACCTCTTCATTTCCCTGCTTCCTTTTGTTATACTAACTTTCATAAGTATAACAAACAAACCACCCCTTGACAATATGGGGTAATGAACTTTACCGTCACGGAAAGGTCTGATTATTTTGAAAAACGATAAAAAAATGCTGGGAAAAGTGCTGTTTTTGCTGCTTCTTCTTTTTCTGCTGCTTTTCTTTTCCCTGTTTCTTCTATATAAAGGAGGAACGTACGGTGGGCAAAAGAAAGCCTGCATCTATCAGAACGGTGTCCTGCTCCGGGAAATTGATTTTTCTTCCGTAAAAAAGCCCTATTCCTTCCGTCTTACTTCTTCCGCGGGAGAATACAACGAAATTACCGTAAGTGCCGGAGGAATTGCCGTAACGGATGCCGACTGCCCCGACAGGCTCTGCGTTCTTTTCAGCAAGAACAATACCGGCAGGCTGCCCATTATCTGTCTGCCCCATAAGCTTGCCATTATATATAAGGAAGAAAGTACTTCCAATATGGATGCCGTTACTTATTGATACTGTTGCCGGATTATCCGTGCACGGCTGATTACCGTTGTTGCATAATTCTGATTACCGTTATTACTTAAAGGAGTTTTATGTCCCGTAAAAATACCCGTCTGCCACTGAAAAAAATGACCACACTGACGGTCTTTCTTGCCGTCTCCCTGTGTATTTCCCTTGCGGAGAGCTTTTTCCCTCCGCTCGTTCCCATACCCGGAGTCCGGCTCGGACTTGCCAATGTGGTCACTTTGCTTTTATTATATGATTTCACACCGGGAGAAACTCTTCTCGTTCTCCTGATGCGTATTTTTCTGTCTGCCTTCTGTGCCGGTCAGGCCATGAGCTTTGTCTACAGTCTGTGCGGTGGCATATTGTGTTTTCTTATCATGTGGTTTCTGTACCGTTTTCTGTGCGGCAGATTTCCGGTGCTCATCAGTATCTTCGGCGCCCTCGCCCACAATGCCGGACAACTTATGGCTGCCTGCCTGTTTACCGGAGGGTTCGGTGTGCTTGCCTATGCGCCGGTGCTTGTCATAAGCGGTATTCTGACCGGCTGCTTTACCGGTCTCTGTGCTTATTTTACCCGCAAATATCTGTCCCCGCATATAAAGAAACTTTTTTAACCGCACTTATACACGGCATTTTCCGTTTTCAGGTTACGCCATCGCCTCTTTTACCCGCTTATGCATCAGACGTTTGTGGATATTTCCGAAAATACTGTCGCACAAATGTGCCATATCCTCCACGCTCTCCGTCATGCCTTCGGCAATCCATTCCTTGCAGATGGCATTGAGCCCACCCTCATAGGCACACATGCGGTACTGCTCCTCTTTGTCATCCAGCCGGAAAATTTCCTTTAAGGAAGGCAAAAACGAAAAATTACTCTGCTGTTTTTCCCTTGCTTTTATCAGCAGACCGAAGTATTCGCCGTTTTTTCTGATATAAGAAAAGAACCGTTCAAACCAGCTGTAGCTGTCATCCACGCTGACATCATCCGCAATCTCCACCACGGCATTTTCCATTCCCTGATGCAGGTCTTTTAAAATATCTTCCTTCGTTTCGTAGTTCCGATAGAATGACTGTCTCGACACACCGGACTTTAGTACCAGCTCCGTAACGGTAATTTTTTCAAATGACTTTTCCGCCATCAAATCCACCAGTGCAAGCTGCAGGCACTCTTTCGTAAGCTGCCCCGCTTCCTTGCCGGAAAGCCGGTATACATTTCTCTCTTTTGCCAGAGTCTTTAAGATATTTTCCACAATTATCATCTTCTTTCTTTTCAAAAGGCACTTGACGAAATTCACATAAGGTGATACATTTATGCCAGTGAGATACATGTATCACTGTTACATCTGTAACATGATAACATTTTTTCAACAAAATGTCAATGTTTCTCCCAGAAATGTCGCAAGACATTTTACTACAAAGGAAATCAGTGTGAAAAATGGATTTTTCACACGCAAATTTGTACCTACGGTCCAAACTTTGCGAGTTACTGAAAGGCAGGTATACATATGAGTTACTCAATAGCAACTTACATACTGATGGCGGTGTTTGTTTCATTCTTAGGCTTCGTGGTCGAGGACGGCTGGCTGGCTCTCACAAAGGGCTATATCGACAACCGGAACATGCATCTGCCGTTTTTATTTGGTTACGGATTGGCGATGCTTACCCTTTATCTGATACTCGGCACGCCCGCCACCATGTTTTTACCTTTTCAGATAAAGAAAAAAGAAGCTTTTGTCCGGTTTATTATTTATTTCGTTATTGTAATGCTGGCGGTCAGTGTGGGGGAAATCATCCTGGGAACCTTAGTGGAAAAGGTCTGCCACTTCTACTGGTGGGACTACACGGTAATTCCTCTTCACATTACCCGTTACACCTCCGTTCCGACAAGCCTCGGTTTTGCTTTGATTATTACCACTTTTATGGATAAGCTCTGCATGCCGATTCTTGACCATCTGGCTGCCATTCCCGCCGAACGGGCTACGGTTCTTGCCTGGGTTTTAGGCATTGCCTTAAGTGTGGATATGGTGTATTCCATGTATAAAATGTACCGGAACCACGGCGGACTCAAGGTCTGGAAGAAGCAGCTTCCCAAGCATTCTTACCAGGAGTCTTTCTAAGCATTCCGTCCGGTCGCTGAATTGTCTGTGTTAATGTAATAGAGAAACTGTGGAATTTGAGGTTAATACCTCTTTTCTCCACAGTTTTTTTGTTGCATAAAAATACATATTCTGTTAAAATAGTATAAAAAATTTTATAAACCGCATCGATTCCCACGAAGAACCGTTGTGATAGGAAAGGAAGGCTTTTATGAAAGCAAAAAGAATCGGATTATCCATTCTCCTTTTAGCCATTGTGGGCTTAATCGTGTATAATGTTGCAGGCCCCGCCGACTTACTTGCCGGTGAAAGCAGTGTCTATGCCACTCCTCTTTCCCTTCTGCCCCCTGTTATTGCCATCGCACTTGCACTGATTACCAAAGAAGTGTATACTTCCCTGTTTGTCGGTGTATTAACCGGTGCCCTGCTTTGCACAAACGGCAGTCTGGAACGTACCATGAACACCATGTTATTCAACGAAGAGGGCGGTATGGTGTTTAAGCTTGCCGACAGTTGGAATGTCGGTATTTTAATTTTCTTAGTGCTTTTGGGCATCATGGTTGCCATGATGAACAAGGCAGGCGGTTCCGCAGCTTTTGGCCGCTGGGCTTCCAAACATATTAAAACCAGAGTCGGTGCGCAGCTTGCCACCATGGCGCTCGGTGTTCTGATTTTCGTGGATGACTATTTCAACTGTCTGACCGTAGGAAGCGTTATGCGCCCCGTTACGGACCGCCACAAAATCTCCCGTGCCAAGCTCTCCTACTTAATTGATGCCACCGCAGCTCCCGTCTGCATTATTGCACCGATTTCTTCCTGGGCTGCTGCCGTTACCTCTTCCGTACCGGAAGAAGCGGGCATCAACGGATTTGCCGTCTTTTTACAGACCATTCCGTACAACCTGTATGCACTGCTGACCCTTGCCATGATTCTTTTCATCACCTTCTTAAAGGTGGATTTCGGTCCCATGAAGAAGCATGAATGGAATGCCATCAAGGGAGATTTGTTTACCACGCCCGACCGTCCTTACGAGGAAACCTCCGATGCCCAGGGTAATCCCCATGCTATCGTGGCTGACTTAATCATCCCCGTAGTCGTTCTGATTGCCACCTGTGTCTTAGGTATGATTTATACCGGCGGCTTCTTTGAAGGAACCTCCTTCATTGATGCTTTTGCAGGCTCCGATGCATCCGTAGGTCTGGTAATCGGCGGTTTCATTACCCTGATTTTCACTTTCTTCTACTATATGCTCCGCGGTGTCATTACCTTTAAGGAATTTGCTGACTGTATCCCCGAGGGCTTCAAAGCCATGGTTGCTCCTATTCTAATTCTGACTCTGGCATGGACCCTTTCCGGCATGACAAACCTGCTCGGTGCCAAAGTTTACGTCAGCAACATCGTCAGCGGTTCTGCGCAGGGATTCCAGGGATTCCTTCCCATGATTGTCTTCCTGATTGCCGCATTCTTAGCATTTGCAACCGGTACAAGCTGGGGTACCTTCGGTATTCTTATCCCCATTGTGCTGGGTGTATTCCCTTCCGGACAGATGATGGTTATTTCCATTGCCTCCTGCCTTGCCGGTGCCGTTTGCGGAGACCACTGCTCTCCCATTTCCGACACCACCATCATGGCTTCCGCAGGCGGTCACTGCAACCATGTAAACCATGTTGCAACGCAGCTTCCTTATGCGCTGTTTGTTGCGGTATTCTGCTTCCTCGGTTATGCTATCATGGGTATCTGCAACCTGGTCGGTGTACTTTCCAGCGCCTGGATTGCCCTGCCCGTATGTATCGTGCTGATGGGCGTTACACTCCTGTTTATCCGTAAAAAAGAAGGCATGGAGAAGGAATAACCATAACTATCTGACATAAAAAAGAAAGCCGCGATGCTTCAACTGTAGTTCGGTTGTTGCATCACGGCTTTTTTTATTTATTCCATTTATGCAAGACAGCTTCCACCTGTTCTATAAGCTGTTTTTTATCGGGGATATAAGAAACATAGCGGGAAGCAAATATATTATTGGACAGACCTCCCAACGCATACTCAGCGGCAATACTATCCTTATCTGTACATAGAATAATACCCAAACATAGGGGCTTTTATGATATCAAGCGGTTCTGCTATTTCAATTCCTTTTTCTGCAAGCCCAAGCACCGTTTCTTTATTGGCTTTACCTGCCGAAAGTAATAATCTTTCATAAAGAGAAGTAGATATCTGTCGCTTCATTTCCCGTACAGACCAACCGGAGTTAATGGCTTCCTTTTCATAAAAGCTCCGCTTATCCGGGTCTGAAATTGTTAAAAGTTCACAATAATACAACCATCACAATTTAGCAGACAGTGTCTGTTGAATTTGATAGTTAATCCTTATTTCTGTATTGCACAAAAAAACAGCCGCCTCCCATACGGGAAACGGCTGTTTTTATGAAATTATCGGTTCGTTATTTTACGGTAACGCTGCGGCTTACATCATACCGCCCATGCCTGCGCCTGCGGGCATTGCAGGGGTGTCTTCCTTGATGTTTGCTACAACGGACTCGGTAGTCAGCAGTGTGGATGCTACGCTGGTTGCATTCTGCAGTGCGCTTCTGGTAACCTTTGCAGGGTCCAGGATGCCGTCTGCAACCATATCTACATATTCACCCTTCAGAGCATCGAAGCCCATGCCGGGTTTCAGTTCCTTAACTTTGTTTACAATTACGCTGCCTTCCAGACCTGCGTTTGCGGCAATGTGGTACAGAGGAGCTTCCAGAGCCTTAAGAACGATGTTGGCACCGGTCTTTTCGTCTCCTTCGAGAGTATCACGCAGCTTTTCTACTTCCTTGCTTGCATGGATGTAAGCAGAACCACCACCGCAGATAATACCTTCTTCTACGGCTGCTCTGGTAGCTGCAAGAGCATCTTCCAGACGAAGCTTTGCTTCCTTCATTTCGGTTTCGGTAGCGGCTCCTACACGGATAACAGCTACGCCGCCTGCCAGTTTGGCAAGTCTTTCCTGTAATTTTTCTCTGTCGAAATCAGAAGTGGTTTCTTCAATCTGCTTCTTAATCTGTGCAACACGGGCTGCAATGGCATCCTTGTCACCTTCACCGTCAACGATAACGGTATTCTCTTTCTGAACCTTAACGGATTTAGCACGGCCAAGCTGTTCCATGGTGGTGTCTTTCAGTTCCAGACCAAGTTCGGAGCTGATGACCTGACCGCCGGTCAGAATAGCGATATCCTCCAGCATTGCTTTTCTTCTGTCGCCATAGCCGGGAGCCTTAACAGCTGCTACATTGAAGGTACCACGCAGTTTGTTGACAATCAGAGTGGTAAGAGCTTCGCCCTCTACGTCTTCTGCAATGATTAGCAGCTTTGCGCCGGACTGTACAATCTGCTCTAACAGAGGAAGGATTTCCTGAATGTTGGAAATCTTCTTGTCGGTAATGAGGATGTACGGATTTTCCAGAGTAGCTTCCATCTTATCCATATCGGTTGCCATGTATGCGGAAATGTAGCCTCTGTCAAACTGCATACCTTCTACTAAATCCAGTTCGGTCTGCATGGTCTTGCTTTCCTCAATGGTGATAACACCGTCCTTGGAAACCTTCTCCATAGCATCTGCTACCAGGTTGCCGACTTCTTCATCTCCTGCGGAAATGGTAGCGACTCTTGCAATATGTTCCTTGCCGTTTACTTTGGAGCTCATCTTTTCGATGGCCTCAACAGCACAGTCGGTAGCTTTCTTCATACCTTTTCTTAAGATAATGGGATTTGCACCTGCTTCCAAGTTCTTCATACCGGCATTAATCATTGCCTGTGCCAGAACGGTTGCGGTTGTGGTACCGTCACCTGCTACATCGTTTGTCTTGGTTGCTACTTCTTTTACTAACTGGGCACCCATGTTTTCAAACGGGTCTTCCAGTTCTATCTCTTTTGCAATGGTAACACCGTCGTTGGTGATAAGGGGAGCGCCGAAGGACTTATCCAGTACTACGTTTCTGCCTTTGGGTCCAAGTGTTACTCTGACGGTGTCTGCCAACTGGTCTACACCTCTGCCTAATGCTGCACGAGCATCTGCTCCGTATTTAATTTCTTTTGCCATAATGAAAACGCCTCCGTTTTTTCTTTTTTTACTCGATAACTGCTAAGATATCGCTCTGTCTTACAATAATGTATTCTTCGTCTTCAATCTTTACATCTGTTCCCGCATATTTGGAATAGATAACCTGATCTCCGACTTTCACTTCCATTTTAACTTCCTTGCCGTCTACCACACCGCCGGGACCTACTGCAATAACTTCTGCCTGCTGGGGTTTTTCTTTATTCTGTCCCGGAAGAACAATACCGGATTTTGTTGTTTCTTCTGCTACTAACTGTTTCAATACGACTCTGTCGCCAAGTGGTACTAACTTCATAATGAATGCCTCCTTAAAGTCTTATGTTTTGTTAGCACTCAATGTTCATGAGTGCTAATTACTAAAGTATATATTAGTTTTATATGCAGTTCTTTGCAACCGTATGCAGAGCAGTTCTGCTCATTCAATCTATATATTATCTCTCTTTTTCTCACGTTTTCTTATCATTTCTTATTTTTGCCCTGCAAAGCGGATTTAATATTTATTTTATAAATACTTATTCACACTTGATTTCCAGATAGCCGAGCAGTTTGCTCTTATCGTACTCTTCCAAAACACCTAAGTTGGAATCGTAGTATTTGCCGTCAAAGTATACAAGATAATGGCAGTATCTGCCCATTCTTTCCATTAAGATACAGCACTTGGGAAGCACACAGTCCCTGCCCTCAGTGTACGTAATGACATCCTTGTGGTCGATTCCGTAATAGTTCAGGGCGGAAATCACCATACCCATGGTTGCCTGCCACTCCCTGCAGTCCATAACGCGGATAACATCCGCAATGGTAACACCTGCCAGCATGGCTACGCAGGTCTGTCCGCAAAGACCGTCCTCCGGCTGGATGATAACCTGCACGCTGTCAATTTTACGGATGGGGTTATCAAAGCTGTAAGGGCTGTCGGGAGAAACCTCAATGATGCTGCCGCTGATATGCAGGAGCATCTGGTGGGTCTTTGTAAGGTCAACCTTGATGGCATCCTTGTCTTCAATATGAATTTCATAATTTCCTTTTTCCTTGGGCAGCAGCTTGCAGGCAATGATTTCGTTGTCCAGAACCATGTCTGCTTTGATTTCATCGCGCAGCTTACAGACCTCCCACACATTAAAAGGAAGCTGGATTACAAATCCATTCTCTTTCTTGTCAATTTTTCCGGTAAAAAAATAACGCATTGCAACTTCTCCTATCTACTGTATTATTGAGTTTTTCGCCTGAGACGGCGGAAAACCGAAATGCTTTTTGAACAGCTTGCTGAAATGGTACGCATCGTCATATCCCACGGCTGCCGCCACTTCCTTGATATTGGTGTAACCCTCCTTCTGCAAAAGCTCCAGTGCCTTCTGCAGGCGGATGTTAATCAGATGCCGTATGGGCGCTTCCCCCGTCTCGCTCTTAAAAATTTTGGATATGTAAAAGGGACTTAAATACATATTTTCCGCAATGGTATCGAGGGAGATTTTTTCCGCATAATGGTCTTCAAAATAGCTGACTATCTGCTCCACCACATACTTTTTATTGACGGACTCAAATGCATAACCGCTTTTAATCTCCTGCGGCTCCATCTGGCTTTTTAAAAGCAAAAGAAGCATCTGCATCATGTAGGCCTTCATCATAAAATACCGGCCATCCCAGCACTCGGCATTTTCCGCTTCCAGCGAAGCGCAGAGCTTAAAAAGCTTCCGCTGCAGCTCGCCCGTGGTATGCACAATGGCATTGCCCTCCGGCAGCGGGAACGCATTGTCCGGCAGCCCCTTTATGTGGATGTCCGATACTCCCACGAAAAATTCCGTAACGGCGGTCTGTTTGTCTTTCACCAGTCCCTGATGCATAACGCCGGGATTTAAGATAAGCACATCGCCCTCTTCCACGGGGTAAACCTTTCCGTCAATCCGGTAAAAGCCGGAGCCCGACATCATAAACGCGATTTCCAGAAAGTCGTGGCAATGGTACCTTTTTTCGTCCTGGTCACGTTTTCCCTTCCAGGTAAAAAGAAAGGTCGGATTAAAATTTTCCAGTTGTATATTCTCCTGTCTGTCACACATATCTGCTCCACGCCTTTCCACAACCTGTAAATCCTGCTTTTCTTATTTTACAAAAAACAAAGATAAATGTAAAAGGTTTTTTGCAAAAAGATACAAACAACATACAAGATAGTCCATTTCCTTTTAGAAGCCGTATGATAATATTTTTCATAGAATTTACCGTGTAAAAATTTATTTTTCACTATTTACATTATCCGGAGGTTTTACTATGACACCTATGAAATGGTTTTTCTCCTTTTTGAAGAAATACCGTAAAAATCTGATTCTCGGAATTTTTCTTACCATCCTGATTACCGCCCTGAACATCGTCAATCCCTACATATCCGGTATGATTGTCGATGACGTCATCACCGGCGGACGGTACAACCTGCTCTACCCCCTGGTCGGACTGATGCTCTTAATTGTCATTATCCGCGGCGCCCTGCGCTTTTACTACCAGCTTGTCTTCGAGACGGCATCCCAGGGAGTTCTGTATGACATGCGGGACAAAGTATACCGCAAACTCCTGCAGGAGGACTTTGCCTTTTATAATAAGAAGAGAACCGGTGACCTGATGAGCCGTCAGACCGGCGATATGGATGCCATCCGCCATTTTGTGGCTTATGTCATCTACAACACTCTGGAAAATGTCCTGATGTTTGTCTTTGCGCTTGTCATGATTTTTACCGTCAATGCAAAGTTAGCTCTCTGCATGCTTGTTGTACTGCCTTTTACCGCGCTGTGCACCTATATGCAGTCCAAAGAAGTAAAGCCCGCTTTTAAGCGGAACCGCGACTGCTTCTCTTCCTTAAATGCTTTTGTGCAGGAAAATGTCAGCGGCAACCGCGTGGTTAGAGCCTTTTCCAAGGAAGACTACGAAATCGAAAAATTCAACAAAGAAAACGACGCCTTCCGTGCAGCCCAGATTTCTGCATCCGGTGTATGGAAAAAATACGTGCCCATTTTTGAAGTGCTGGCGTATTCCTTGAACATCATCCTTATGCTCTACGGCGGCTACATGGTAATTCAGGGCGAGATTACCTTAGGCGACCTGGTTGTGGTAAACGGTTATCTGTGGATGCTTAACAATCCCCTTCGTATGGCGGGCTGGCTGGTCAATGACATCGGCAACTTCATTACCTCCGTGGAAAAAATTTACACCACCTACAACGAAGAGCCCCATGTCAAAACCCCTTACACCGGCACCCATACCCACTTAAACGGCGCCGTGGAATTTGAAAACGTGTCCTACCGTGCGGACGACGAGGACATCGTCATGGACATCAACTTCAAGGTAAAGCCCGGTCAGACCGTGGGCATCATCGGCTCCACCGGTGCCGGCAAATCCACGATTATGAACCTGCTCTGCCGTTTCTATGATACCACCTCCGGCACGGTACGCATTGACGGTGAGGATGTGCGGAATATGGATTTATACAATCTTCGTGACAACATCGGCATGGCCATGCAGGATGTGTTCCTGTTTTCCGATACCATCGAAGGCAACATTGCCTACGGCCGTCCCGACTGTTCCTTTGAGGATGTCAAAAAAGCTGCCATTATGGCGGACGCCAACCACTTTATCAGTGCCATGCCGGACGGCTACGACACCATTGTGGGAGAACGCGGCGTAGGACTTTCCGGCGGTCAGAAACAGCGTATTTCCTTAGCAAGAGCACTGCTTAAGGACCCTTCCATTCTGATTTTGGATGACACCACTTCTGCCGTGGATATGGAAACCGAAAGCTATATCCAGAAGCAGCTTAAAAATATTGACAAGAAATGCACTATTTTCATCATTGCCTACCGCATCTCTTCCATTAAAGATGCCGACCTGATTTTAGTTATGGACAAAGGCCGCATCATTGAGCAGGGCAGCCACGAGGAGCTGATGAAGAAAGGCGGCTATTATGCCGAAACCTTCCACAGCCAGTACGGAGAAATTCCGAAAGAGCTGTTCCCTGAAAATTCCGCAGCGAAAGGAGGCTGTTAAGATGGCAAGAAACCGTTATGATGTGGATGAAACCTTAGAGGATTCCTTTGACTTAAACCAGGTAAAACGTCTGGCAAATTACATAAAACCTTACAAAAAGGAAATGGGCCTTGTTATCTTTATGATGCTGTCCTCTTCCGCCCTCACTATGCTGATTCCTATTTTCTTCCAGAAAATCATGGATGTATGCATTCCGGCAAAGGACATGAAGCAGATTTTCGTATATGCGGGTCTGACGCTTGTCATTGCCCTTTACACTGCCTTTTCCCTGTCGCTCAAAATCAAGCACATGAGCTCTATCGGTCAGAATATCATCCACGATTTGCGCTACGACATTTTCAAGCACCTGCAGGAGCTTCCTTTTTCCTACTTTGACGATAAGCCCCACGGCAAAATCCAGGTCCGTGTGGTAAACTACGTCAACAGCTTAAGTGATTTGTTAAGCAACGGTATCGTCAACACCCTGACCGACCTCTGCAACCTGATTTTCATTCTGATTTTCATGTTGATTGAGGATGTGCGCCTGACGTTAATTTGTCTGGCGGGTCTGCCTCTTTTAGCCCTTGTCATTGTCTTTATCAAGAAAAGACAGCGCCGTGCATGGCAGATTCAGAGCAACAAGCAGTCCAACTTAAACGCCTATATTGCCGAAAGCATCGGCGGTATCCGGGTTACCCAGTCCTTTGTCCGGGAAGACCGCAACGTGGGCATTTTCAACAATTTAAGCACCAGCTACCGCAGCGCCTGGATGCGTGCCGTAAAATACAACTTTATCCTCTGGCCGGGTGTGGACATCATTTCCACCATTACCACCTCATTTGTATACATTTTAGGTGTGCGCTTTATTTTAGCTCCTTCCTCCACCCTGACCGTCGGTGTACTGATTGCTTTTACCACATACATCAGCCGGTTCTGGCAGCCGATTAACACACTGGCAGGTTTTTATAACTCTCTCCTAACCGCCATTTCCTATCTGGAACGTATTTTTGAAACCATTGACGAGCCGGTACTGGTTAAGGATGCGGAGGATGCTGTGGAAATGCCGCCCATCAAAGGCGAAGTTACCTTTGAAAACGTATCCTTCAGCTACGAGGAAGGTCATAAAATTTTAGACAACATCAACTTTACGGTTAAACCCGGCGAAACCTATGCCATTGTGGGCCCCACCGGCGCAGGCAAGACAACCATTGTCAACCTTATCAGCCGCTTCTACAATGTGGACTCCGGCAGAATTTTAATTGACGGCGTCGATATTTCCAAAGTGACGCTCCGCTCCCTCCGGACGCAGATGGGTATTATGATGCAGGACTCCTTTATTTTCTCCGGCACCATTATGGACAATATCCGCTACGGCAACAAAACCGCTACCGATGAGGAAGTTATCCGCGCAGCCAAGACCGTCTGCGCCCATGAATTTATTGAAAAACTGGAAAACGGTTACTATACCGAGGTAAACGAACGGGGAAGCCGTCTTTCCGCCGGTCAGCGCCAGCTTATCTCCTTTGCCCGTGCGCTCCTTGCCAACCCCGCCATCCTGATTTTGGACGAGGCGACCTCCAGCATTGATACGGAAACGGAAATCCTTTTGCAGAAGGGCCTGAATGAGCTTCTGAAAAACAGAACCTCCTTCATCATCGCCCACAGGCTTTCCACCATCAAAAATGCCAACTGCATCATGTATGTGGACCAGGGCAGCATTATGGAAAAGGGCAATCATGACGAACTTCTTGCCCAGCATGGTGAATACTACCACCTGTATATGTCGCAGTATGATTTCCTGAAGAAATAAAAATTTACACCCAAAAACGGAGTGTGTGAAATCACACACTCCGTTTTTCATTTTATTCTTTACCTTATCGCAGAATAATCTTTCTGCTTCAACCCCGGTTGCATAGCGCTTGCATTCTTCCAATCTGCGTCAAAGTTCCGGGCGTTCGTAAGTGACAGGGAAAACATTACAATTTATTATGTTTTGAGAATTTCCCTGATTAATCTTCATATTCTTCGATTTTATAAGATATTAGTCTCACATCAGCATTCAAAAGCTTGTATACAATATTCTCCAAATACCAGGACATATCTGTATACTTTCCCTTAACAGTTTTTCGATTTATTGCTATGCTCAATATAATCTGACTGGTATTATATACCATTAAAGAAATCCCTTCCGTACCTTTACAATAAAATAAGTTTACACCTATCTGTTCTTTTCCTTCAATTTTTTTAGAAATAATGTCATATAGCTCACTTTCAGATATCTCGTCACATCGCCAATCGTACTTATCGTCATCACCAATTGGCAAATATTCGACCTTCCCTTGTGGATTATGAATATGCCATCCTATCTGTTGAAATATCCTTAAAATATCTGCTATACTTTCCGAATAAGCACTGCAATCTAATGTCATTAATGCTTCCATTCACATGCTCCTTTAATCTAATAATTCTGTAAACGTTATTCACTTTTGTGTAAGCCATTGTTTTATTGATTCTGGTATAACATCTGCCGTAAAATCAGCCATTTCATCTGTATCTTTAATTCCTCTGGCTTTTGCAACGTCTATCGTCTTCTAAAACTTTATCGCCTTTACCATAGAAGTTCTAAATTCACACACTCGAATACCGCTGAAATTGTTATGGAACACTCTCTGTTTTTTTATTCCAACATTTCAACAAACTCTGAGAATGTATCTGCTATCGTTCTACAAAATTAATGTTTCCACCTCCTCAACTTCTTCATTAAAAACTTTTGTTTCCTCATCCTTCATACCATACTCTTGCAAATCTAATGTCTTAACTTTAGATATGACAGTTTCTAATCTATTTTTGAATTGTTCTGATATTTTTTTACCACATCTGGAATATCTGGTTGCAATTGTTATGTTCAGTATGATTTCCTCAATTTCGTCCAAATCGTGGTTATAGTAAACACTTTGTTCAACTGCAATATCATATTCACTTCCTTGGTCAATCCACCCATAAAATGTTTCCAAGGCTTCATATTTTTTTTGATAGAAATTTATTTTTTTCACTTTTCACACTCCTTATTTATTGACACTATAAAGGAATTCCATATCTATATGCCGCATCCGGCACAGAAAGCTCCCGTGCAAAACACGGCAATGAGGATTCCCTTTCCAAATTTCATAATTTTCACTCTTTTCATTTTTTGCTTTATATATTTATAATTTTATATTATTGTATTATTGTTTATTTTGTCAATTTAATTTAAAAAACAAAAAGACCTGAATTTTCGTTTTCAAGTCTTTCAAATTTCTATTTTCTAAAACAATTTCCTCAGATATGCAGTATCGCCGAAGCAATCTGGAAATACACAATCAAAGAAAGGGCATCCACGATGGTGGTGATAAAAGGGCTCGCCATAACAGCGGGGTCGAAGCCAATCCGCTTTGCCAAAATCGGCAGGGTACAGCCAATCATCTTTGCCAGGAATACCGCTACAATCAGGGTCAGACACACAACAATGGCTACCGTCACGCCTACTCTGTCAATCAGAAGCAGTTTGAAAAAGTTGGCAACGGAAAGGGTAATGCCGCAAAGCACCGCCACGCGGATTTCCTTCCAGATAACTGCGAATGTATCCTTGTAACCGATTTCTCCAAGGGAAAGTCCGCGGATAATGGAAACGCTGGACTGACCGCCGGCGTTGCCGCCCGTATCCATCAGCATGGGGATAAACATGGTCAGCACCGCATAGGTGCTTAAGGCATCCTCAAAGTGGCTGATAATCTGACCGGTAAAGGTAGCCGACACCATGAGGAGTAAAAGCCAGGGAATTCTTTTCTTGAAGGTTTCAAAAATGCCCGTTTTCATATAGGGCTTGTCGGAAGGAACGATAGCCGCCATCTTTTCAATATCCTCGGTGGCCTCTTCTTCCATGATATCCACGATATCATCGACGGTGATAATACCGACCAGCCGGTTTTCATTGTCCACAACGGGCATGGTGGTAAAGTCGTATTTTTTGAACTGTCTGGCAACCTCTTCCTGATCCATCAGGGTATTGATGGAAATGACATTTTCATGCATGATGTCACCGATGATTTCATCCGGGTCGCTGAGCAGTAAGTATCTTAAGGCAACGGTACCGAGCAGCCTTCTCTGCGCATCGAGCACATAACAGATGTTGATGGTCTCGCTGTCCACACCGACTTTACGGATGCGGGCAATGGCTTCCTCTACCGTCAGGTTTTCTTTTAAGTCCACATACTCCACGGTCATGATACTGCCGGCGGAGTCCTCCGGATAACGAAGCAGGTGATTGATATCACGCCGCATTTCCGGGCTGGCATTTGCCAGAAGCTTTTTTACGATATTGGCGGGCATCTCTTCCAGAAGGTCCGTTGCATCATCCGCCATCAGGTTGTTGATAATGCCTGCCGCATCCTTTTCCGACAGGGATGTAATGATGAGCTGCTGATTGTCCACTTCCATATAGGAAAAAACATCGGCTGCCAGGTCCTTCGGTAAAATACGGAATACCTTTAACATTTCCTCTTCGGGAAGGTTTTCCAAGAGAATAGCCACATCGGCTTCATTCATCTCTGCCAGTTTCTGGCGCAGGGATGTGTACTGACGGGTTGTCAGTAATTCCTTGATTTCATCCATAATCGTTCTCCTTTAGTTGTCAATGGGGTCTTCATGCATCGGGCAGGAAGAGGGTTATCGTTACTGTGCGTCTTACTGTGCGATTTCATCAAAACCACCACCTTTCTCCTAAACGGAAAACATTTTTGGGTGTGCCTCTTTACGTTTTTACACACCTTACTTATTTTAACATATCAACTTTCGTTGTCAACGTAAGAAATGGGATTTTCCTGTAAAATTTCTGTCCTGCCTGCCGTGGCTTCCGTAATATCCCGGACAAGTTTTTCCTTCTCTTCCGCCGGAACCAGCACCTGCAGGGTCACCTTTTCACCATAATCACTGTCCTTCGGCGTAAGTCCCATGGCGGACAGAAGATACAGAATTTTGCCGATGCCGTTATAATCCGTGGTAAGGGTAAGGGGCACTCCCATGCGGAGCACGCCAATCCTGCAGCCGTTAAGCCCTTCCTTCACCGCCTGGGTGTAGGCGCGCACCAGGCCGCCCGTGCCGAGCAGCGTACCGCCGAAATACCTTGTCACCACCACCACGATGTTTTTAATATTTTCCCGCAAAAGCACTTCCAGCATGGGGCGTCCCGCCGTACCGGACGGCTCCCCGTCGTCACTGCAGCGGGTCAGTTCTCCCCTCTCTCCTATGACAAAAGCGGAGCAGTTATGTCTGGCATCCCAGTATTTTTTCTTCATCGCCTCGATGAATGCCGTTGCCTCTTCTTCGGAGTCTGCCCGTGCAATGTTTGCTATAAACACGGATTTCTTTTCTTCTATCTGCCCGCTCCCGCCGGAAAGCAGGATGCGGCTGTTTATTTCGGTCTGTTCGCTCATATTCCGTCCCCAATACTGTTTCTTCGCAAAAGCTTTCTCTTGCCTTTTTTTATTCTACCATAGATATGATTAAAAGTGTTTTTTTTGTGAAACAATTCTTAAAAAATAACAAAAACCTTTATTTACCATATGTTTTTTGGTATACTTATCATCAAAGGCAGTTGTGCCCGATTTATGCAAAACAGAAAGGAAACCTTATGAATTACGGAAAAAAAGGAGTCCGTGCAAAGCAGAAAGCGCTTTTTGCCAAAGGTCCGAAGTGGATGCACAAGATTACATTTACCTGTGCAAAGGTCATCTTCATCGCCTTTATCGGCATCGCCATCTGGGGCGTGTCCGCCGGCATCGGTGCTTTCAACGGTATTATTGCTTCCGCACCGGACATTGACGTGAGTGATGTGGCACCGGTAGGTTTCTCCACCTTCATATACGACTGTGAGGGCAATCAGATTGGCAAACTTGTTGCCACCAATTCCAACCGTGTGCAGGTAACCATGGATAAAATTCCCCAGTACATGGCAGACGCATTTGTTGCCATTGAGGACGAGCGTTTCTACGACCACAACGGTATCGACTTCAAGGGTATCGTCCGTGCCGGTTATACCTTTATCAAGTCCGGCTTCAAGCGGGCGGAGGGTGCCAGCACCATTACCCAGCAGCTTTTGAAAAATACCGTGTTTACCAACTGGGTAAACGAGGACGGTCTGATCGAGAAAATCCAGCGTAAATTCCAGGAACAGTATCTGGCTCTGGAAATTACAAAAAAACTGAGCAAGGAAGAAATCCTGCTCCGCTACATGAACACCATCAACCTGGGACAGGGCACATTAGGTGTCCAGGCAGCCGCCAAGCGTTATTTCAACAAGGACGTAAGCGAGCTTACCTTATCGGAATGTGCCGTTATCGCCGCCATTACCCAGAACCCTTCCAAGTGGAACCCCATCTCCCACCCGGACAACAATGCCGAGCGTAGGGAGCGTGTTCTTACCAAGATGAAGGATCAGGGTTACATCAGCCAGCAAGAATTTGACGAAGCCATGGCGGATGACGTGTACTCCCGTATTCAGGAAGTCAACGTAGCCGTAGCCAACGACTCTGTCAGCACCTATTTTGAAGATGCCCTTGCGGAAGTGGTTATGGAAGATCTGATTAACGAATGCGGCTACAGCGCCACACAGGCTTCTACCATGTTATATAGCGGCGGTCTCCGTATTGAGTCCACCTTGGATCCTAATATCCAGGCCATTGCCGATGAAGTATGCTCCGACCCGGATACCTATCCCGAGGATGTCAAATGGTACTTAAGCTACGATTTGACCACCAAGGATGCCAGCGGCGAATACCACAACTACAGCAAGGAAATGATGAAAAAATGGTTTGTGGAAAACGAAAGCCGCAGCTTCAACCTGATTTTCAACAGTATGGACGATGCCTATGCCGCCATCGAGACCTATAAAGCGGCAATTATGAGCGACGGCGAAGAAGAGGTTGCGGAAAATATTTCCATGACTCCCCAGCCCCAGATTTCCTTAGTTATCATGGATCAGTCCAACGGGCATGTGGTTGCCATCGTAGGCGGCCGCGGCGCCAAGGAGGGAAGCCGTACCTTAAACAGAGCGACCGACTCCGCAAGACAGCCCGGTTCCACCTTTAAGGTACTCTCCACCTATGCTCCCGCTCTGGACAGCGCCGGCATGACACTGGCTACCGTATTTAACGATGCGCCTTTTAATTACAACGACGGTACTCCTGTTCACAACTGGTACTCCAATCCTCCTTACGAGGGCTTAAGCTCCATCCGTAAGGGAATTTACCACTCCATGAACATTGTAACGGTAAAATGTCTGACACAGATTACACCGAAGCTTGGTTTCGACTATTTGGAGGATTTCGGTTTCACGACCTTAAATGAATTGAACGACTGCTACCAGCCCATGGCTCTGGGCGGTGTCGGCGGTGTTACCAACTTAGAGCTGTGTGCGGCTTACGCCACCATCGCCAACGGCGGTGTTTACAATGAGCCCCAGTTCTACACCAGGGTCCTTGACTCTGACGGCAACGTCATCATCGACCACACGGTTCCCAATACCAGACAGGTATTAAAGGAAACTACTGCTTTCCTTCTGACGGACGCCATGAAGGATACCGTAATAAAAGGTACCGGTACGGCTGTCAACTTTGACGGCATGACGATTGCCGGTAAGACAGGTACCACTTCCGATGACAAGGATGTATGGTTTGCCGGATACACCCCTTACTATACGGCCGTTACCTGGACAGGTTACGACAACAACATCAAAATGACCAACAAGGCGGATAAAGCCCTTTCCAAGAAAATCTGGCGTGCGGTTATGCAGAAAATACATGAGAACCTGCCCAACCAGAGTTTCCCGATTCCGGAAGGCATCATACAGGTTGCGGTATGTTCCCAGTCCGGTAAGCTGCCTGTGGAAGGTTTGTGCGACAATTATGTGGTAACGGAATACTTTGCGGAGGGCACGGAGCCGGTGGACTCCTGCGATGTGCACTACTCCGGTGATGTATGTGCTTACAGCCTGCTTCCTGCGTGTCCCGACTGCCCGTTCAAGCTGCCCGGTGTCCTGACACTGACTCCTGTGGAGGATATTTCCTTACAGCAGGGCTCCACGGTTGTCAACGAAGACGGTACGGTTTCCACACCGCAGACCACCAACTACTGTCCTCACAACGAAGAATTCTTCCTGCAGCCCAATTACACGTCTGTCATAGAACAGCAGCGGGCGGAGCTCTTACAACGGGGCTACAACTTCTATAATTAGTACTTCTTATGTAAAACAAGTAAAAAGCCCGGCTCACCTGCCGGGCTTTCTTCTTTCTATTGATAATTTTCCATCAGAAGCTGCAACTCCGTCTTCCCACGGAAGCTGTTTAAGCCTATCCGGTAAGTCACGGAAAGTGGAAATTCACATTCTTTTTCGTACAGTCTGCCGGAAGCGCCCTCCCCGAACTTTTCATCCAGATAGGCGTGGAACTTATCCAGTCCGCCGAAGAAAACCAGTTCATAGGTCTTTCCTTCCTGCGTCACCGTATACTTTGCAAACGTTCCCTGCTTCCCCATTTTCCTGCCGAACTGAAATACCACATTCTTTGTGGCAAACAACGGCTTGGGATTGGCATTGCCGAAGGGCTCTAAAATTTCAAACTCTTCCGCAAGCTGTCTGGTCGCATAGGAGAGGGGCATGGGCACATCAATATGTACCTTGGGCTGAAAATCTTCTTCGGTCAGGGTACACTGGGCATTTAAGCGTCTGCGCAGCTCCTCTAAATTTTTCTCTTCCAGGGAAAGTCCCGCCGCCATCTTGTGGCCGCCGAACTTGGTAAACAGCTCCCTGCACGCTACCATGGCATCGTACATATGATAGCTTTCTATGGAGCGTCCGGAGCCTTTCAGCCCTTCTTCGCCCCTTGTCAGGACAAAAGTAGGCTTGCCGTACTGCTCCTTTACCCGTCCCGCAATGATGCCAGCCAGGCTTTCATGGCAATCCGGCAGAAAAATAACCAGCACTTTGTCTTCTGTCAAATGTTCCTTTTCTATCTGCTCCGCCGCCTGCTTCACCCCCTGCAGGGTCATTGCCTTGCGGCTTTCGTTCATTTCCTTCAGTTCTCCGGCAATTCTTGCCGCCGATACGGCGTCCTTTGCCCGCAGCAGCTCCAGTGCCCTTACCGCACTGTCCAGTCTGCCTGTTGCGTTTAAGCACGGTCCTATCACAAACCCAAGATGAAATGCGTTAAGCCTGGACGGCTCCACACCGTTTGCCTCTATCAGGGCTTTTAAGCCCATACAGGGTGCCTTACGGATACGCTTTAAGCCTTCCTTTACAATAATACGGTTTTCGTCCAACAGGTCCATTACATCGCACACGGTTGCCACCGCCGCAAGCTGCATAAATTCCTCCATGCATGCCTGTCTTTCTTCATAGGACACCTTCGACTTACGGAACATAAGCTCAATGAGTTTATATGCCACCACTGCCCCGCAGATACCCGGATTGGGATATTTGCAGTCCGCCTGTTTGGGGTCCACGACCACCGCTGCGGGAGGTAGGATTTCCGTCCGCACACCGTTTTCTTCCACATACGGCACCTCATGATGGTCCGTCACCACCACGGTCATTTTCTTTTCCACCGCAAGGGCAATCTGGGAAGCCGCCGCAATGCCGTTGTCGCAGGTGATAATGGTCTGGATACCCGCTTCATACGCATCTTCAATAAGCCGGTCATTTAAGCCGTAGCCGTCCTTCATACGGTGCGGTATCACCGTGTCCACATTGCCGCCGAGCACCTGCAGTCCCTTCGTCAGAATATGGGAGGAAGTAATGCCGTCCACATCATAGTCCCCGATGACCCGGATTTTTTTCTTAAGGGCAATGGACTCCGCCATGATGGCAGCCGCATCCTCCATACCCAGCATCAGCTCGGGCGGATACATGTCCAGATACGTGCCGTAGAGGTATTTTTCTACTTCTTCCTCAGACAAAATATCCCTGTTACGGATAATTCTTGCCGTAACAGGGGTAATATTAAATTTCTTGCTCCAGGCATTGAAATCAGCTTTCTTTGCCGCAACAAACCATTTTTCCATGGAAACTATAACCTTTCCCACTGAGCGGTTCCCTTATTTGGAAACCGCCTTTTTGTTTTTCTGCATCATGTAATACAGGCTGCCTGCCAGGAATACGGAGGAGTAAGTACCGCATGCGATACCGACCATCAGAGGCAGTGCAAATTCACGGATAGCGGTAACACCCAGTACATACAAGGCTGCTACCATGATAAAGGTAGTCAGGGAAGTAAAGATACTTCTGGACAATGTCTGGGTAATGCTTCGGTTGACGACATCCTTTAAGTCCGCGCCGCTGCCCATCAGGCTTCTGTTCTCACGGATACGGTCATATACCACGATGGTAGCGTTGATGGAGTAACCGACCAGAGTCAGCATACAGGCAATGAAGGTGCTGCCTACGGAAACTCTGGCTGCCGCATAGAAGGCAAGTACTACCAGCACGTCATGAAGCAGTGCCAGAACACCGCCGGCGCCGAAGGAAATATTCTTGAAACGGATAGCAATGTAAATCAGCATGCATACCATAGCCACACATACGGAAGCAAAGGTCTTTACGGTTGTTTCCCTGGAAATAGTGCCTCCGATGGTCTCCATAACAATCTGTTCGTTTTGCACACCGTATTTATCAAGGAGCATTTCTTCAATGGCATCTCTCTTGGTAATATCCAGTGCATTGGTCTTGAATACAACATCTGTGGAATTCTGTACCGGCTGAGGCTGTACTGCGCTTCCCGCAATCTTTTCCATTTCGGGAATGACATCTGCTTCTAATTCGGAAAGGCTCTTCTGTTCGTTGAAGGTTACCGTCATGGAAGTACCGCCTACGAAATCAAGGCTTAAGTTCAGCGGGTTGCCGGTCTGTGCCTTGTTGACACCCATCATGACAAAACCGCCCACTATCAGCACTAAGGAAATTGCAAAGTATACCCATCTCTTGCCGACAAAATCAAGCGCCTTGCGCTCTTTGCCCACACCGTACCATTTTTCGCTTGTAAAGCCGATGGTGTAGAATGCACGGATCAGCCATCTGGTAACAAACAGTGCGGTAAACATGGAAAGCACAATACCTAAAATCAAGGTCTGCGCAAATCCCTTGATGGAACCGCTGCCGAAGATTAACAGCACAAGCGCTGCAATCAGGGTCGTGATGTTGCCGTCCAAAATAGCGGAAAGAGCCTTATCGAAACCAATCTTTACGGAAGACTTCACGGTTTTTCCGGTTGCAAGCTCTTCTCTGATACGGGCAAAGATGATCACATTGGCATCCACCGCCATACCGATGGAAAGAATAATACCGGCAATACCGGGCAGTGTCAGGGTAATATCAAAACCGTTTAATAACAGAACCACAAGTGCGGTATATAAAAGCAGAGCTAAGGTTGCCACAAAACCGGGCAGGAAGTAAACAGCAATCATGAATACGGCAATAACCGCAAGACCGATGATACCTGCCTTTAAGCTTGTCTTGATGGCATCGGAACCGAGCTGGGCTCCTACTACCTTTGAATGGATTTCGTTAAGCTCCAGTTTCAGTCCGCCGATACGGATTAAGGAAGCTAACTTTTCGGCATCCTCATAGCTGTAGTTACCGGTAATCTGGGCACGTCCGTCCGTCAGGGCACCGTTTACGGTAGGTGCGCAGATAATGTTGCCGTCGTAGTAAATGGCAATGGTTTCGCCGTTCTGGTAAGCGGATGTGGTAGCATCTGCGAATTTCTGTTTGCCTTCGTCGTTAAGCAGAAGGTCAATGCAGTAAGATGATGTATTGCCGGTCTGGGAATCCTGATAAGGAACCGCTTCCGCACTCTTGATATCGGAACCGTTTAATACCACGCAGCCATCTGCCACGATTTCGTCGATGCTTCTGTTCAACACATATTCCAAGGAAGCATTTCCGTCTTCATCCTGCACGATGGTCTGGGAATAGTTGTTGCTTCCGTCAGAGCCCTTCTGTGCCAGGAAATAAAGAGTACCGGGGTTTCCCAGCTCCTCTAAAATGGCATTGGCATCGGTTACACCGGGGATTTCGACGTTGATACGATTGTTTCCCTCCAAGTAAACCTGTGCTTCGTTGCTGTAGTTGTAAACACGTTCTTCCAGCTTTCTCTTGGTATCTGCAAGGTCGGTTGCGGAAGGTTCTTCGTCCCCCACCACTTCATATGTGATGCTGACACCGCCTGCCAGGTCAAGACCTAAGGTAATGTCGGATGCCGCAACTTTGCCGTTTCCGTCAATTCCCTTTACATCGATGAAGGTCACGCCCGCAAGGACTGCCAGAAACACAAGCAGAGTAATGATTGCGTTACTTTTCTTCATTTTGTTCTTCCTCCATTTCAGCCATAGCTGCTTTTATCATAATGGCACATTCGATACGTTTTCTCTGCAGTTCGCAGCCCACATCATATGCGTCATTGATATTCCCATGGAAATTATAAGAGTTGGCAGCACAGCCGCCGCTACAGTAAAACTTGGCAAAGCATTTTTTACATTTTTCCTTTGCATATACATTGCAGCACTTGAATTCGTCACGGATTTCCGTGTTGACGATGCCGTCATCCACGTTGCCCATGAGGAACTTCTCATTTCCCACAAACTGGTGGCAGGGATACAAATCTCCCCAGGGAGTCACTGCCAGATATTCCGTACCGGAACCGCAGCCGGACAGACGTTTTGCCACACAGGGACCACCCTCCAAATCAATCATAAAGTGGAAGAAATTGAAACCGTTTCCTTCCTTTCTTCTGCGAATCATTTCTACGGCAAGCTTGTCGTACTCTTCCTTAAGGCCGGGGATATCCTCTTCCTTAATAGAGTACCAGTCCTCGGGCTTTGCCACAACCGGCTCTACGGAAATCTGTTTGAAGCCAAGGTCAGCTAAATGCAGAACATCCTTGGAAAAATCCAGATTATTGTGGGTAAATGTACCCCTTACATAATAGTTCATCTGTCCCCGGCTCTCCGCCACCTTCCGGAACTTCGGCACAATCACATCATAACTGCCCTGTCCGCCGCGGAAAGGACGCATTTTATCATTTACTTCTTTCCGTCCGTCAATACTGAGGACAATATTGGACATCTCTTTATTGGCAAACTCCATGATTTCATCATTTAAGAGAACACCGTTTGTGGTCAGAGTAAAACGGAACTTTTTGTTGCATTCCTTTTCCCGGCTTCGTCCGTATTCCACCAGATCCTTTACCACCTGCCAGTTCATGGTCGGCTCACCACCGAAGAAATCCACTTCCAGATTCACACGATTGCCGGAATTGGCAATCAGGAAATCCAGGGCTTTTTTGCCGACTTCAAAGCTCATAAGCGCTCTTCTGCCATGATACTCGCCTTCTTCGGCAAAGCAATAACGACAGGCAAGATTACAGTCATGGGCAATATGCAGGCACAGCGCCTTTACAACCGTCTGACGGTTCTTGAAATCAAAGATATAGTTTTCATAAATATCGGGGGTAAACAACTGGCCTTCTTTGTATAACTCCAACACCTCATCGATGGCTTCTTCCACTTCCTCTGCGGGACGGCCGGTTTCCTCACAACTGATAACGGCTGCCTTAATGGCTTCCGGCTCCTTCATGCCGCCTTCCACTAAAGGCTCCACGAAAGCTATCATGTCATAAACCAGATCGTCTACCACATGTACGGAACCGCTGTTTACATCCATGACAATGTTGTAACCATTGTTTTTGTACTGATGAATCACGTTTTCTTCCTCTTTCTCTCTTAAACTCAGTCTTTACCTTGGAAAAAAGTCCTTGTCCTAAGAAAAGACTGCAAAAACGAAGCAGCGACGCAAATCGCTGCTTTCTTAATCTCACATTAAAAATGTGGACGCTGCTTATTTAATCTTTTCGCAGCTCTGGTTTCCTACTGTACAGGATGTCTTGCATGCTGACTGGCAGGAAGTCTGGCATTCGCCGCAGCCGCCCTTCTTCATGGACTCCTTTAAGTTTCTTGTATTTAATGTCTTGATGTGCTTCATAAAAGAAACGCCTCCTTAATATAAATTAAGCTTCATACCATCGTAGTATATCATAAATTTCCTGTTTGTAAAAGGTTTTTTTCATATTTAGGCATATTTCGTGTATTTTTTCGCAAATCACCCCAGCATGCCCCCCAGCATGCCGCTTCCCCCGCAGAGCACCAGCACGGTTAAAAATTCGCCCGGCAGTTTTCCCAAATCATGGTCCACTGCTAAAGACACCACAGTCAGTATCAGAAAATACGCACTTCCCATCAAAAGGCCCCACAAAAATTTCCGCGACTGCATCTTTTTTCCGGTCAGCCAGCCCGCTGCCAGATTGACCGCTATGTAAATACCGATAACCGCCGCCGAAACGATTTTTTCCGACAGTCTGAGCTTATAGACCAGCAATGTCAGTAAAATAAGCAGCGCTCCCGTAAGGATGTATGCGGCAAGCAGGCATTTCAGCAAAAAAAGCCAGGGCTTTCCTTCTCTTTCTTTGTCCATCTCTCTCCTCCTCCGGCATTGTTCTATTCATGTATATGTAGGTAAGGACATTTCTTATACCTGTATTTCCGTAAAAAATACACCGCTTTTCCCGTTCTTAACGGGTGTTAATCTTGACAAACCGCTATGGAATACGGTATTATTTCCTATTATCATATAAAAATTTATTACAAATCACAAAAGGAGTGTTATTCTTGGAGACATCTGATGTCGCGCAACTGATTATTATTATTGTTCTGATTTTTTTATCCGGCTTCTTTTCTTCTGCCGAAACCGCTTTTTCCACCTTAAACCGGGTGCGGATGCGGAATCTGGAGGAAGAAGGCAGCAAAAAGGCCGCAAGGGTCAATAAGATTTTAGAGAGTTACAGCAAAATGCTTTCCGCCATCCTGATTGGCAACAACATTGTAAACCTGACCGCTTCTTCCCTGACGACGGCATTTGTTATCGGCGTATGCGGCAATGCCTACATAGGACTCGGTACCGGTATTCTTACCATCGTGGTACTGCTCGGCGGGGAAATCATTCCCAAGACATGGGCAAACTTAAATTCCGAGAAATTAGCTCTTGCCTACTCTTCCGTCATCTACGCACTGATGAAGGTCATGACGCCGGTTATTTTTATCGTGGATTTACTGTCCAAGGGCATCTTGAAGCTTTTGCATGTGGACCCCAATAAAAAGAACGATACCATTACCGAAAGCGAATTGAAGACCTACGTGGATGTCAGCCATGAGGACGGCCAGATTGAATCGGACGAAAGAGAAATGATTTACAATATCTTTGAATTCTCCGATACCTGCGTAAAGGATATTATGATTCCCCGTACCAACATGGTGACCGTCAATGCGGATGAAAGCATAAATGACCTGATTAAGGTATTCCACGAGTCCATGTATACCCGTATTCCCGTGTATCAGGAAGACAAGGACAGCATGATTGGTTTTGTCAACATCAAGGATTTATTTATCGCCCGTATTTCCGGTCAGAAAAATATCTCCTTAAAGTCCCTCCTGCGGGAGGCCTACTACACCTACGAATACAAGAAAAACGCAGACCTGCTTTTGGAAATGCGTGAGAAATCCATGAATGTGGCGTTTGTCTTAAACGAATACGGTTCCACCGTGGGTATGGTTACCCTAGAAGACCTTTTGGAAGAGCTGGTCGGAGAAATCCGTGATGAATACGATGAGGACGAAAAAGAACTCATTCAGAAAATAGATGACCGTTCCTACCTCATTGAAGGCAGCATGAACCTTTCCGATATCAACGACAACATCGGTACTTCCTTAAATTCCGATGATTACGACTCCATCGGCGGTATCATCATCGGTCAGCTCGATCGTCTGCCGGAGGACAACGAATCCGTAGTTCTTGCCGACGGCACCACCTTGCAGGTAAAGGGCATCGACCAGAACCGCATCCTTCACGTCCTGCTTACTCTTCCCGAGCCAAAGGAAGAAGAAACGGACGAAGAAGCTTCCGCAAGTAAACAATAGAATGCACGCTCTGCGAACATTCTATTGTCATGAATAATAAATGGGGCTGTCGCACTAATGTGCGGCAGTTCTTTTTTATCTCCAACACAAAACGC